>Ga0209635_10000234_pt1 | contig 36408 bp, 34 predicted proteins | sample DeeMarSWOR230_32_FD_187463 | JGI IMG/M metagenome (GOLD analysis project Ga0209635, IMG submission 187463) | Marine sediment microbial communities from White Oak River estuary, North Carolina - WOR-2-30_32 (SPAdes) (version 2) | ecosystem: Environmental > Aquatic > Marine > Intertidal zone >...
GAAAGCCATTTGGGGATTTTTGCGTTTTTCACGCGGTCGCATACTGGGAAGTAGGCTTTTAGGTCTACGATGGGTGTGCCGTCGTAGGCGTCGATGTCTGCGACTTGTATGGTTCCGTTTTTTTCACCGATTTTTAGTATTTTGCATGTTGTCATGGCTATTGGGTTTGGGCGGTATTCTGCTCTGGTGGCAAAAACGCCAGTGACTTTATCCTTTGCATATGGAGGTGTGCACTGCAATGCGTTTCTACTCTTTTCGTTGTCGTGTTTGTGTGCCCACCAGAACACCATGACGTGGCTGAAGTGGTCAAGTTGTTTCATCGCTGGGCGATACGGTTCAAGGATTTCTAGTTGGATATTCTTTTCTGAGCGGCGGATATATCCGATCGGGAACATTTGGTAGATTGGTTTTTTATTCATTGAGATAACCTTCATTATGTTGAAGTTGCATGTTCCGTTATGTTTACTTTATTTAACTTTTGGGTGAGATTTTGGTTAGTATTTTTGTTTCAAGAATGTGTTTTTCCCATTTGAGTCATAGACATTTTAACAGGAAAATCAGAATATTGACCAAAGAACTCTGGATTATTGCGCGCGTATTCATACTTTTCTCAATAAATTATGTATGTGCCCCAAATTGTAGACAAACTGTAGACAGCGCGTCCCTGTCTCCAGGGGACAGAGACAAAAAAAATTGTGGCATTGTTGTTATTGTTTTGTGGAATTTAGGCGTCTGTTGGGCTAAATCACCATTCGGGTTCTCAAATAGTCAAAGAAATAAAGCTTTTTCCAAATAAATTTGGGTGTCTACAAATGTATACAGCATTTTTGCTTTTGGTATTTCATTGTTTTGTGGAGTTTGGACGTTTTGTTGGGCTAAAGCGCGCAAAACTCGATGCATCGTGAAAGCATGGTCAATCCTGTCAAACATCCTGTCAGACCCCAAAATTCAGGAATTAGCAGAAAAACAATTGACAACCTAGAAAGTAAGGGCGTAACAATGCGGCGCGAACCCAATTAGATCCAATAACTCATAAAGGAACTTATACTGTGTATCTGTGTCTGTCTTTAAACTCCTGCACTTTCCCCGCATTCCAACCCCGCAACTGCTGATAATACCCGGTAATCCTCGACCAATGCTCCAAATAATCACCCTCAGCTCCACAACGCTTGCATTGCACCTGCAAATTCGCCTCAACCGTATTACATTTACGGCAAATCGTCATATCCCGCGTCAACGCAAAATAAGCCGCCAACGACTCGGTCGCAATCTTACGTATAAGACCCCAAATAGACTCAGCCGACGGATTACTCTCGCCAAGAAAAACATGCATAATCGCACCGCCTTTGGTTAACGGATGGAAGCTAGATTCAATGTTAATCCTATCTAGCAAAGGAACACCAGCAGACGGACGAACATGCGAACTATTCGTATAATAAATCCCACCATTACCTAGGTCACCCTGCACAACCGCCTTATCCCCAAAAATCTTACGGTCAACCAAAGCCAACCTGTGTGCACAACTCTCTGCGGGGGTTTGGATGCACCCAAAGCGATAGCCAGTCTCCTCAGCATAAGCATTCACACGCTCAACCATGTGCCTAATCACCCGCAACCCAAAACGCCAAGCACTCGCATCCTCATGAAGCTCCACACCCAAATGAGCCTTCAACAACTCATTAAGCCCAACGAAGCCTACATTCAACACCTGCTTATCCAAATTCAAATAAGGCTCCCCAAAACAATCCATGCTACAAAAAGGCAACGCACCACCCTCCATCCGCTTCCGAACAACATCCCGCTTAACTAACAAAACATCCCGAGCAAAATCCATCCGCAAATCCATAAGCGCAAACAGCTTGTCATCGTTCCCACCAGCCTCATACGCAAGCCTCGGCAAATTCACAGTAACCACCTGCAAACTCCCCATCCGCATCGCACCCTTATGAAAATCCTGCAACTCATCACTATCAGGCGTAAAAATCAACCTGCAACACTGACTATTCACAATATCCGGCATATAATCCGGACACAAGTTAAGGAAGTAGGGAGTCCCAAACTTCGACGCCAAAGCAGCCACCTTGATATATTCCTTCTCAAACTTGTCCAAATACTCCCGCCGCAACTTCACTTCGCATTTTGGAAAGTTAAACGGTTTTCCAACATAGTCACCGCCCATGTAAACGTCGAGGATAGCATTAAAGAAGGCATTAGCCTCATCAAAATAGTCAAGATAAGTCTCTGACCCGCTAACTTTTCCACCAGGCAAAACCACAGGCACATCCCAGATAATCTTAGGCACCGCACACTCCAAAGCAATACTCGAAAATACAGTCTGACCACCCCGCGCCACATACATCTGCGACATCTCATAAACATACATCTGCGCCAACTGCTTCATACGCTCATACGACATACCCCGAACAAAAGGCGCAAGCCAAACATTAAAGAAATCATACCCCTGACCACCAGCCCAATTCGTCTGCGCTGCCGCCAAAGCCTTCGCCGCATGCAAAATCGCCACCTCAGGATGCTTCGCAGGGCCAGCAACAGCCGTATGCACGCCCTGGCCGTCAACAATCAAACCTGTTTTCAGAAAGAAACGTAAATCATGCTCTTGACAGAAAGGTCTGGTCGCAAAGTATTCAAGATCATGAACATGAATGGCACCAGCAATGTGGGCGTCTGCCAAATGCGGTGGCAAACAGTTCAACAACGCGTATTGGTCGAAAATGGTGTCGGCGGCAAGCTTATGAATAGTTTCCGGATTGTGTTGAAGATTAGCATTTTCCTTATCGCCAGCGCGAACAAGCCTGTCAACATCAAATAGTGGAAGACCAAGCCTAGTATATCTGACCCTGGCAGGTTCAAAGTTGTTCTCTAACAATGCTACGCAAACAAACTCGCGAATCAACGGACCCGACAAAAACTCCAGATCCAACGTTTTTATTCGATCCGCAATGTCTAAGGCAATTTTACTTGCAACTTCATCTGAAAGCCCTGTTTCTTTCACTAAAGAATTTATTATTCTTTGTGGATTGAAGTCCTCGAACATTATTTTGGACGTTCTAACTTGTGGAAAATATTTGAGTGAATCTACAGTATATTCTTGTTGGCTCGTGGAAAAACCCCCGCAGCAAAACACAATACAACCATTTCACACTTAGAACTTTTAATATACGTTAAGTACTAAAACAGACATCTTTCATTATCTACACTATGGTGCTTATATACATAGAAATGTGAATTTTACGCCTATAACAGACTACTTAAATTTTTTAGAAGAAAGCATATAAAATTCTGTAGTTCCACTCTTCAAAATTGACATGCATAGTGTTTGACACCAAAGTGTAAAATTCGCGTGTTTTAATGGTTTTGACGGTTTGGCTAGAGATTGGTTAGTGTTAGGATGTTTGTGGAACTGCAGTTAGGGCATTTAAGGTGGGTTCCATGAGATGTGGTTTTGCAGTTGTGGCAATGTGTAAGAGAGAGGTTGAAACTGAAGAAGCCTATGTTACTTGTGGCAAGTTGTTTTGTTTTTGCTAAAAGCTTCTCTGGAGAGGGTTGTTGGTCTTCAGTTTCTATAAGGGTTAAGTGTCCACCAGGAGTGAGTTGATGCATTAGTTCTTCGAGGCTAAGCTTTTCTTTTTCATGAATAGAAACCATGTTTATATCTGAGTAGTACGGGTTTTCCTTAGTGCCTTGTGTTTTGGCAACTCCCCAGCCGTATTTCTCTACGTCTAGCCTTGCAAGTCTCTTTGCTGCTGCTCTGTTTGGAATTATAGCTGTTGTTAATCGTGTTTGTGGTTTTTTGGCATGTTTCTTAGTGTAGGCACTAATATGTTTCAAAATTCTTTCTGTAACTATGAAAGCTTTCCCATAATCTTCAGCTACTCCCTTGCCCATCAATGTTTGAACTGCTTCATTTAGTCCTATGGGAACTATTGTTCGTGTCATGTTTTCTAATCTGAAATATTGGTCACCTTCTGATTTTTGCGTCAAATAAGGCAAGAGATTTTGATCTTTTCGTTTTTTAATAATTTGGTATCTGATTTCCAAGGATTGGTTGGCCATGTTAAGTTGGTCGTCTAGAAGTTCAAGGAATTTGTCTTCGTCTCCCTTTGCATCAAAGGAAATTCTGGGCTGATTTATGGTAGCTGTATCTAGATTCCCTGTTCGTTGAGTGTCAAGTTCCCAGTCTTTTTGCCATTCATCTGCCAATCTTAGGCCTGAAGCTGTGTATGTAGCGTTTTTTTGATTGTCTGGGCATAGGTTAGCAAAGTATACAAGCATACTCGTTGCAGCAAGTTTATGCGCCTCGTGCAGCAAAGATTCTGTCTCACTGGTTTTGAGAGTTGCTTGTCTGTTTTTTACGATTATTTTCGGGTTACGTAGTGGATATGTTTTGTTTTCTTCAGCTAATATTTCCAATAGTAGTAAGGTGAGTTGTTGAGTCTCGTTAGTGTATGAGCCACTATTTTCGGCCAATAGTTCTAGGCTTATTGTTGTGGGTGTTGAGGTTCTTTGGTTTAGGTTTTTAATGAAGAGGCGTAAGAGCTCTTTGATTTTGTCAGAAGATATATCTTTTGTGTAAGGGGCCATGTGGATGTTGAAATTGTCGAGGTTTTGTTGTCCTGTTGTTTCAGTTGCGGTGTTTCGGATAATATTAGTTGTGATGTTTAGGGTTGCTTCGAGGGTTTTTGGTTTGTAAGTTTTGAGGAAGTATGGAAGGCTGTGTGTGATTTCGTTTAGCTTCAGTATCCATATGCCGAGATTGTTGAAGTGTAGGCTGCCGCTTAAGTAAGCATCTGAGATGTTTCGGGGTAAGATGTTGAGAAGGGTGTATTCTTCCATGACTGCGTTACCTGCTGCTATGTGAACCGCCTCTACATTTGGTCTGGAAGTGTCAATTAGACGAGTAACTTCGTGGACGGGTAAGCCTAGACGAGTAAGTTTGTGACGGTATTCTTCATAATGTTTTTCGAGAAGGATTGTGTTGACAATTTCACGGATCAAGGGAGCTGTTAGGTATTTGGTTTTGAATTGTTGAAGGCGTTTTTCTGCTTCTCGAGCGATTTTTTGAGCGAGATCGGTGGGGACATTAGCTTCTCTGATCAGAGATTGAGTGATTTTGTTTCTGTCAAATTCTTCTATAGAAAGTCGGGAAGTGCGAACAAACATTTTTCTGCGTTTATATGTTCGGTCTTCTATCTCGTCTGTAATTTCGATTATGTGTCTACCAAGATCTGTTAGACGGTAATTTTTGGTTTCCACGTCAGGCTCAATGAGATCGGCTTTTAGAAGGGATTTGAGATGGTAGGCAAAGCGTCCAGCGTCGCGAGTGGCGTCAAGTTTTAGGGAGTTCATGATTTCAGTATAAGACATAGGACCATATTCTAAGAGCAGATTTAGGATTTGTATACGTATTGATGCAGACATTGCTTTGAGCACTCGGACGCCGGCTTTGTGGATACTGCGGAGTTTTGGATTGGGCATAGTGATGCGCCTTTTTGTGTGGCTATTTTCTTTAGGGTTTGTTAAGTTTAAAGGTTGGGGAGAGACGATGCATGTGTACTTTCTAGACTTTAGATTTTTTAAGCCAAATATGTTAGTGCTTTTTGGTGCAGTAAGGATTGGTGTTTCTATTTTTTCTCTGTTGGTTTAATTGTTACTGCGGTTCCGTATACAGAGAATACTGTTGCAGTGCCTCGTAAAATGTCGCTTGTCTCAAAGTCTGCGCCTATGATGGCATTGGCTCCCATTTGGGAAGCTTTTTCGATAAGTCGATTCAAAGATTCTTTGCGAGCTTTTTCAACTTCTGACGAGTAGGAAATTACTTCGCCGCCGAAAATTCCTTCAATTCCAGCCATTATCTTTCCTCCAACTCCTCTTGTTCGCACCGTTAAACCGTGAACTGGTCCAATAACTTTCACTACTTCATATCCAGGTACGGTTGGTGTGGTAACAACTAGAATGGTCTGCCTTTCAGCCAAGTTTGTCTCCCTTCACATACTGTTTTTCTCTTTTGTTTTCTTAAAGCTTTTGTAACCGCAATGCCCTAACATTGCTTTCTCTTCAACAAAAAGCATTCGACAAATTTGAAATCACTAATTATGGCACTTTTGCTAAAATCATGAAAACTCCTAAAGCTATTAAAGCCAAGCCGCCTAAAGCGAAAAAGACAGGATATACCAAGCCGGGACTTATGGTAGTGTTGTAGACCACTATTGTGCCAATGAGAATTATTAATAGAGCAAAAAACTTCTCTGCAATTGTGAAACCTGTCAAGTCTTCTTCTCTAGTCATATCAAACACCTTTGCAATAAAGTTTACATATGGTTGCTAAGTTTTATTTTAATCTTCTCAGCGCACATTAGCCTATTTTGTTTCTTCTAGTTTAGCTGGCAGATAGTCATCCACGATGTATGTGAGACCATAACGACTGAAGGCTTCCTGCTCTGCCTTTTTCCGGATTTTCATGAAAGTCTTTATCTCTCGTTGCCACAGCGTGTCTTTATATCGTTGGTCTCGTTGCAGCTCGTGAAGTCGTTTTATATCGATTTCAGTCAAGGGATCGCTTGGCAGCTTATAATTAACGATATCTGTTGCCCAGACTCCACTCCACTTTGCATCAGGTGTTGTTAGATCTCGAAGATGCGCAGCATTAGCAGAGCCAGAAATTATGACCATGGCAATGTGCATCCCCCATGGGTCGCCGTCTGTTAAGATATAAACTGGTAATTCCAACTCTTTGTTAAGCCTATGAATAAAATGACGCGTAGCCCGGGGAGCTTGCCCAGCTGTCAGAACAAGTAGCGCGTTATGTTTTTTGTGCACGTTTTCCTCGATAAACCGTGTAAACAAACCGCCTTTCTCGATTGCAATCACCTTGTCTGCGCTGGTTTTCACAAACTCGCTGTATGTCAACGCGGGACCTATCATTAAACCGTCGGGGTGCGATGTCATATTCATTCGTCTTCCTTCATAGCCTGGCACAGTGTATTCTATTGTCAAGTCGCCGAAAATGGCTGAACGTTCTTCTGGAAAGACGTTAAAGTCTTCTCTAGCAATGCCTATTACTGTTTCCAAGTCTGTGATTACGTTGTCTGATTCTGACTGGTCTTTGAAAGACATGTTGTAGGCTTGGGCTGAATAGTAAACGTCTCTGAGGGTTGAGGTTTTGCGTTGGGTTGAGAGTTGATGGGCGAAGAGGGCGGTCCAAACTAGCTGTGTGAATGGTCGGATGTGACGGATGTTTCGAGCACTGCGTTTGACCCTCCTCTCGCCTAAGATGTATTGACGGAGCTTGGGGCTGTAGCATATATTCTCTGTGGAACGGCTAGGCATCTTTATCCACGGGAACTCTCCTTGCTCCATTTGGTGATAAAGCGTTTCACCAAACTCTTCCAAGTCTATAACTGCTTCCTTCTTCTTCTCCAATGCTGAAAGGTTATTTTCCTTTTTCTTTTCCTCCAACTTTGTTCACACTCACTAACAACTTTCTAATGTCGGGTTCTTGTTTCCTGCCAGCTAGTTCTGTGGAAAACTTGGCGATTTTTGGCAGATACTTGGAAAAAACACTTAGCCGCCTCTTCTCCTTTTCCACGTGTTCACGTTTTGACAGAAAGCGTTGAAGCTTGCGTGCTGCTTCTCGTATGCCATTTAAGACTTCTCTCTTCACTTCAGGTCTATCAGCGATAAACTCTTTGCCTACAGTTTTGTATGGAATTTTGGTGCTGCAAATGTGCACAAGTATGACAATGGGCATGTCCTGTGAGACCTTATATCTTCGCCAGTTAATGGATCTGATGACATGAAATGATACGTCGCTGGCTTCGTCGTAAAGAAGGGGTATACGATTAGCAAAGCGGTAGAGTACAAAATCTCCTTTCTTTGGAACATCTCCACCATAGGCTATTGCTGTTTCTACGATGAAAGGATGACCAGCGTACGTGGAAGGTTTACGTTGACAAATCGCTGTAAATTCTGGTTTTAACTCCTTTAAAATTCCAGCTCTTAACAATTCTTCTCCAAGAGGAGACAGGCAACTTGCGCTTGGCGGTCGGAACTCTTCAAAGTGCTTCATCATTTGTACAAGTTTCACGATTTCTTGAGGTCCCAGCTTTTTTGGATTTTTCGTTTTTGGGATTGCAGCAAATTCTAGAAATTTGTGGGCTATGTTTTCGCTGACTCGGTGAAAGTGAGTTTTAGTAAAGTCTAACATTTTTTGGTGCGGCGTCATTTGTATGAGGCGTTTAACCGTTTCCACGTCTACTCCATAAGGGTGGGGCAATGTTTCTTTTGGAGGAGACGGCATTTTCGTTGTTACGCGTGTAAATTTGTATAAGCGCCCTTTCGGGTCGACAAAGGTTATGTTAGCGTAAGGATTTACAAGTGCCGTTTGCTTCAAATATTCCAAGATTTTTGGCATGGCGCGGAAATAATCGCCTTCAAGAGAAAACTCAACAATCGTTCCGTGCCATTGTTCCTTATTTATCAAAACTTTACGTTCTAAAATTATTGGTCTGTTTCTTTGAATATCAATCATTATTCTATACATGTAAACTTTCGTGGAGCCAGTGCTAGAGACTATGTAAGCTGGTTTGTGAGTGGTAATTTGTCCGTATAGAACTGCCATCGTACCCCCTAATCCGAAGGTTCCTCGAGCCTGTTTTAGTTTGTATTTTGAGCCGAAGAGTACTTGGCCGAATGCTGAGGGGATGTGGCGTGAGGTTATTCCTGAGCCGTTATCTTCAACTCTCAGTTTATATACTCCTGATGCGGAGCCACCTTCGCCATAGGTTAAGCGAACGTAGATGTCTGGAGGAACCTCAGCAAGTTCAGCAGCATCTAGAGAATTTTCTACTAGCTCTCTTATGGAGGCGAATATGGCACGGGATGGGTTGGTAAAGCCTGCTATGTCGCGGTTACGGTAAAAGAAGTCGGCTGGGCTGATTTCTTCAAATGCTTGGCTTACCATCCAGTTTTCTCCGCTTTTCGTTTAGTGGTAAGTATATGTTGTTGCATGCAGAAATATATCTTTTCACAACTATTGAAGCAATTTTTAGCGATTGCTTGAATTTTTGGGTCGTTTTTCACCGAAATAGAACTAAAGAAGCATACAATCAGACGCTTTGCACTTCAAGTTTTCTCGTAGGGTTTCTTCCAAAGCTCAATCTTCTTTTTCTTTAATTCTCTCCTTTTTGCATGGAGAAACCTGTAAACCGAAGTGTGTAAACGTCCACGAATAAACATCTCAATGGCTTGTCTAGCGATTTCAACTTCCTCCATGGCACCAATAATACTAATCGTATGACCATGCACCGATACATAAGTATCCGTCAACTCCTCAATAAGCCGTCTAGTCTTCCCCTCCCTACCAATAATTCTTCCACTCAAACGTTTAATATCAGACTCTGATTTTCCAACAAAATTCCTCAAATCAACAACCACCAACATAGCTTCCTCATCATCCAAAAGCCTTCTAACTTTCTCTGGAGAAAAACCTCTGCCAATAGCTAAAACTACTTCTTTTGCCCTAAAAATCATTGAAGGATCACTTGTCTCAGATGCAAGGCTAATGCAGACGTCGCCACTTTCACTGTCCACATCAAGCAGTATCCCAAGCTTTTTTTCAATGAGCTCTTTTGTAGAAGCGTCTGGACCGATAAGAGCGCCTATACGGTTTTTCGGAATTTTCACAAAAGTGCTAGGTCTCGCCATCTTCTGTTACTCTCCTGTACATCTCATCAGTTGATGAAACCTTCGCGCCTAACTTTTTGAAGTATCTGTGAAGATTTTGCAGGTCTCGTTTAAGGAATGTGGTTGCCATGGGGTGTGAAAGAAGCACAGCTTGTGCCATGTCGAAAAGGACAGGCTTACCTCTCCACACCATTACATTGTACTCACTTATGTCGCCGTGAACCAATTCTGCTTTCTGATAAAGTCGCTTAATATACTCCAAAAGTTGGTTATAGATAAATTCAGGATTTTTAGGAACAGACTCTTTCAATTCTGGAGCGGGATTACCATTTTTGCCTATAAACCGCATAACCAACACGTTATTCTTTATCGCGACAGGTTTTGGGACCTTAACTTTTGCTTTTAGAGCTAATTGCAAGTTTTTAAATTCTTTCAATGCCCATGCAAAAACAAGCAAACGTGTGTCGCGCCTTACGTGCTTGAACCTTGGGTCGCCTTCAATGTATTGGAGTTTGCCTTTTTTGAACTCCGCTGCGATTGTTAAAAAAATCTTTATGGCCAACTCTTTTCCATCGCGGTCTTTTCCCCAGTAAATTCTCGCTTCTTTTCCAGCCTTTACAACACCGTGGATTTCGTCTATTATGCCTTTGTTCAGGAATTCATATATGGTCATGAGAGTAGATTTGTCGAAAACTTCTTCCAAAACCTCGTATTCTTCGCTTCTTTTTTCCTTCAGCAATTGTTCTGTTTCATATTTTTTCTCTTTTCGTGCAAGTCTTTTATCCACCCGTTTTCGATAAGCCACTCTAAACTTTCCTCACTTAAATTGTTAACATATCTTTTTTGCGAAGCATATCCGCCTGTGCTCTAGTGTAGCGCCAAATAACGTCGCCTCTCTTGTCGCTTTGAAAATCCCACGGCGAAACCAGTACAACGTCACCTTGTCTAATCCAAACTCGCCTTTTCATTTTTCCCCTTATACGGCAGAGGCGTTCATGCCCATCTTGACATTTCACCATAATTCGATCGAACCCTAAAAGTTTTACAGCTACACCTAACACGTCGCTTGGAGCAGGCATAACCAATTTGCTAAGTATCTCCTCACTTAAGACCTTCTTTTTGCCCAAACAGTCACCTCAAAAGGTTCTGTTTCGTTTCTTAAAAGCGCAAGTGTCGCTTAAATATATTCCATCTACAATTTCACTATTTGAGCGTGAGGAACACCCTCAATCTCCAGAACAGCATCTGGATGCACCAAACCCTTTTCTATAGCTTTTCTCACAATCTTTCGTCCAACCATGTTAACTATAGTTGATTTCCGAATCAAATCTATAGCTTCTTCTAAGCTGACCAAGGAACCTTTGTAGAATTTTTCGCGAATGTGAAAGACTATTTTTCCATGTTTCAAGGTTTTGCCTAACATGTCGGCGTCGCACATTGCCAAAAGAACACAGTCGCCCCATCTTCGCAGGTTTATGTAGACATCCAAAGGATTCTTCGCTTCTATGAGTTAGATGGCTTTAACCGATGATTTTGCGCCACAGGCCTCACATACTAAAAAGAACAAGCGTCTCTCTTTTACGATTTTCGTATCTGGACGTTTGCAGACGGGACATATGAGGAAGTTTTCAGTGTATATACTTACTAAGCGTTCAAGTGTGTTATGCGGAAACTTGCCCTGAAAAGTGGCACGCGTCTCTTCCAAGGTGCCAGCTGTCGCCATCTCATTTGTCAAAAACTTCATCAAATGATGTGGGTCACGATTTAATGCGTCAGAGATTTCTTTGAAGTTGTGAATGTATGTGCGCATGCCGATTACAGAAGAACGTACTCTGGGAATTTCAAAGCGTTCACCGGTGCCTTTTTCTTGAGGAAGTTGAGATTGAGCACGTTTTAGGAGTTCTTTGTAGCTTTTCATATCGACGCCTTCAGGTTTAGTTGCTTAAGGAGAAGAAAGCGAAGTTTAAAAGCTTTTAACAATCTACGGTCAATATTTTCAGTTTGAAAGGTGTGTTTTATGGGACACGTTTATCTTTATACTGGAGCTGGAGGTGGAAAAACAGCTAACGCTTTAGGCTTAGCTTTACGCTCAGTAGGCCACCACCACACTGTTGTTATAATTCAGTTTATGAAATGGTGGAAAAACGCAGGCGAATATAAGATAAAGGACATGCTTAAACCCTACTATGAAATTTACCAGTTTGGCCGCGAAGGTTGGCATGGACTAGACAATTTAGATGAGAGAGACCGAAAACTGGCAATGAAAGGACTTGCTTTTGCCAAGGAAATTACTAAGGAAAAGAAGCCGCATCTGCTTGTTCTAGATGAAATTAACTTGGCGATTTACTGTAAGCTTTTAGATGTGGAAGAAGTTATTGCTTTTCTCGACACTGTGCCGAAGAAGACAGATGTTGTTCTAACTGGGCGATTTGCGCCAAGGGAGCTGTTTGATAGAGCGGATTTTGTCAACGAAATTTTGGACATTAAATACCCTGAAGAGCATATTTCTACGAAAGGCATACAATACTGATGAGAGCGCCGGATTATGGAAGACGATGCACCTATTTTTACTCCTCAAGACTTCCTACGATACGTAGCTTCTGTAAGAGGTGTAGACGTAGAAACATTTCAGATACCACCACGAATGGTTATGGTCTATCAACGACGCCACTTTGACTTCGTCAGCCAACTTATTGACGGAAAATTCGTTGAATGGTGGTGGTATAGCGACCGTCTACATATGCATGTAGGTTCTTTCAACAATGTCAAAATCGTCGCAATAATGAACCTTATCGGTTCTCCAGCCGCAGCAATGGTCTTCGAGGAACTGATTGCGTGCGGCGTCAGAAAGGTTTTCGAAGTAGGAATTTCAGGTGGGATACAACCTTTCTTGGAACCCGGTGATATTATAGTTGCTACTGAAGCATTATGTGATGAAGGAACCACGTGCCAATATTTCCCAAACCAACAGAGGCTGGCGACTTCTCCAATATTGAGGCGATGTCTGATTAAGACTTTAAACAAGAATCAGGTCAGCCATCATATTGGAGCAGTCTTGACAACGGACGGCGTCTATAGAGAAACTCGAAGAAAGCTGGCAAAGTTTCGGAAGTTAGGCGTTTTGGCAGTTAACATGGAAACTTCGGCTTTATATACTGTGGCAAAGCATAGAGGTGTAGAAATAGCTTCAGCACAAGTAATTTCTGACCTTTTAACCGAGTCTGGATGGCAACCATCCTTCGGCGAAAAGCAAGTTTTAAGCAGTGTAGAGACTCTGTTAAGGGTGATTGTGGAGGCTGTTTCAAAAGCTTAAAGACAAGTTTAGAGAATCCCTTATTTCTCACTCGCTGGTGTAAACTCTTGGTCGAGTCCTATACACACCCTTACATTCCAAACTCGAAGCCAGAAATTAAAAAAGCTATGATGGAAGAAATCGGCATAGAAAACATAGACGAGCTGTACAAAGACGTCCCTAAACGATTTATGCTGAAACGTAGGTTAAACCTGCCCAGCCCTATGTCTGAGTATGAAGTTAAACGCCACGTAGAGTCACTGTTGGCTAAGAACAAAACCAGTCAAGACATGTCTGTTTTTTTAGGCTGTGGGTGCTGGCCGCACTATGTGCCTGCAGTGGTTGAGAATATTATTCAACGAAGTGAACTCCTTACCTCTTACACGCCCTATCAAGCAGAGATTTCCCAAGGTATGCTTCAACTGCTCTTCGAATACCAAAGTATGATGTGCGAATTAACAGGCATGGGTGTGGCTAATAGTTCTTTATACGACTGGGCCTCAGCATTGGGAGAGGCTACGCGAATGGCAATACGCTTTACTAGCCGCCGAGAAGTTTTAGTTCCTAGAATTATTCATCCTGAACGCTATGCTACCCTAAAAACGTACATTAAACCAGTAGGAATATGTGTTCGAAAAGTAAATTACGAAAGAGCAACAGGACAGCTAAACCTAGAAGACTTGGAGGCGAAAGTTTCTGACAAGACTGCAGCCGTTTACATTGAAAATCCTTCGTATTTTGGTTTTATTGAAACAAAAGGCGAAGAGGTTGCAAAAATTGCTCATGATCATGGAGCCTTGCTTGTTGTTGGCGTTGACCCGGTTTCGCTTGGAATTTTGAAACCACCTGGAGACTATGGTGCAGATATTGTTATTGGGGAAGGCCAATCTCTTGGAAATCCTATGAACTTTGGTGGTCCTTTACTGGGGGTTTTTGCTTGTCGAGAGGATGTAACAATGATTCGACAGTTGCCTGGTCGGATTATTGGCATGACAACCACCCAGGACGGAAGCAACAAAGGATTCTGTATGGTGCTTCAAACTCGTGAACAGCACATTCGGCGGCAAAAAGCCACATCTAATATCTGCACAAATGAGTCTCTATGTGCTGCGGCTTCTGCAGTTTACTTAGCATTACTTGGACCCAGCGGTTTGAAGGAGTTGGGTGAGGCTATTATGCTCAAGTCGTATTATGCGATGAAGCGTTTGTCAGAGATTGAAGGTATAAGAGCACCTATTTTCCAATCCTCTCACTTTCAAGAGTTTACTGTAAACTTTGCCAATAGGCGTGTTTGCGACGTACATGAAGGCTTGCTAAAACGTAATTTCCACGGCGGAAAGAATGTTTCAAAGGAGCTTCCGGAGCTTGGTGAAACAGCACTCTACTGTGTCACAGAAGTGCATTCAAAAGCGGACATTGACGCTTTAGCAGATGCTTTGAAAGAAATTCTGCTAGGAAGTGAAAGGTAATGATAGCGTTTAAGCAGGCACGATGGAACGAACCTGTTGTCTTTGAGCTTGGGCATCACGGTCGGAAAGGATACATTGTGCCTAAGGTTGAGGACTCTATAAAGAGAGAAGTAGGCGATGTACAGGCTTTGCTGCCTGAGAAGATATGTCGCCAATCGCTTCCCAAATTGCCTGAACTGTCAGAGGTTGAAGTTGTTCGTCACTTCACAAGGCTTTCTCAGATGAACTACAGTGTAGATTTGGGGCTTTATCCTCTTGGAAGTTGCACTATGAAGTATAATCCAAAAATCAATGACGTCTTAACTAGCTTATCCTCCTTGACACAGCTTCATCCATACCAAGACGAAAAAACTGTACAAGGTGTCCTTGAAATTCTCTACACTCTAAGTAGGTGGCTAGCCGAAATCACAGGTACATACGAAGTGTCCCTTCAACCTGCAGCTGGAGCGCACGGCGAATTTCTGGGCACACTCATGATGCAGGCTTACCATAAGTTTAATGGAAACCTCTATAGCCGAACTGAACTCATAGTGCCTGACTCGGCTCATGGAACTAACCCAGCAAGCGCCACAATGGCTGGCTTTAACGTAGTAATTGTGCCTTCTAACAAAACTGGGTGCATAGACATTGACGCTCTAAAAACGGCAGTTTCAAATCGAACAGCAGGACTGATGCTCACCAATCCAAACACGCTAGGCATCTTCGAAGAAGAAATCGAAGAAATAGCAAAGATCATTCACGATGCGGGTGGGTTGCTCTACTATGACGGAGCAAACCTCAACGCCATTCTCGGCAAGGTTAGACCTGGCGACATGGGCTTTGACATCGTCCACATTAACATTCACAAAACCTTTGGTACTCCTCACGGTGGGGGAGGACCAGGTGCAGGACCGATTGGTGTGTCCGAGGAACTGGAAAAATTTCTTCCTGTCCCTCGAATAGTTTTTGATGGTGAAAGCTATAATCTGGACTACAATCGACTTCACAGCGTCGGCAAAATTAGGGGCTTCTATGGAAACGTGGCCGTTCTTCTTAGAGCATACGCTTACATACTTAGCTTAGGCGCTGAAGGATTAAAAGAAGCAGCAGAAGTTTCAGTGTTAAATGCCAACTATTTAGTCAGAAAGATAAATGAAATCGGTGCTTATGAACTACCTTACGATGCGAAAAAACCGAGGAAACACGAATGTATATTCAGCACAAAACCTCTTCGCAAAGAGAAAGGCATAAGAGCTATAGACGTTTCTAAACGTCTCCTCGACTACGGAATTCATGCACCCACTACCTATTTTCCGTTGATTGTAGAAGAGGCTTTGATGATTGAACCAACAGAATCTTTCGAAAAGGAGGAATTAGACCGCTTCGTTGACGCCATGCGAAAGATTGCTAAAGAAGCAAAAACGAACCCAGAACTGATTTTGAAGGCGCCTCAAAACACTGCTGTAACGCGGCTGGATGAGGTGAAAGCGTCGCATCCGAGAACCATGACGTTAAGCTGGAAGATGTATAAAAAGAAACAAGCAAAAAATGAGTCAGGTTAGAGCACTGAGAAATTGCTAGATTTCGTGAAGCTGTTGGGAAGGTTTATTTTAGGTTTTACGTACAATTGTTACAAAGGAAGCCATACTGTGCGAATTTCTGTGCGGCTATTTACAACTTTGCGTGAGATAGCTGGAAAAAGCGAAGAAACTCTCGAGTTTGATGTGGGAGTTATCACTGTCAAAGATGTGCTAGGAGAGTTAGTGAAGCGTCATGGAAAAGCGTTTAAAGATTATGTGCATGACAAGAAAGGAAGAGTGGGGGAGCATTTGCAGCTACTTGTTAATGGAAAAAGTGTGAGTTTGCTGGAAGAACTGGAGACGCAGTTGAAAGAAGGAGATCAAGTAGCGATTGTTCCACCAGTAGGTGGTGGCTAATGCTCTTGATGCCTATGGGATTATTTTTTTGGTAGATTAGTTTTGTTGTAGGTTCTTCGCAGTTGAAACCAGTTTCACTGAGAGATGGAAATAGCCAACGTCTTTTTTCTGTGGCACAAAGAGTTTAAATGCTAAGTTTTGCGTATGCTTTTGTTATTGCGAGGCCGCAGAAGTATGGTGAAATACATTTTTGTCACAGGCGGCGTGCTTTCTTCAGTAGGCAAAGGCATCGTAACATCCTCGGCAGGTAAGATGCTTCAAACAAGAGGCGTCAAAGTCACTGCCATCAAAGTTGACCCCTACGTGAACGTTGACGCAGGCACAATGAACCCATACATGCACGGCGAAGTTTACGTCACAGATGATGGAGGAGAAACCGACCTCGATTTAGGTTGGTATGAAAGATTTTTAGACCTAAATCTAACCATGAACAACAATATCACAACGGGTATGGTTTATCAAACAGTGATTGAAAAAGAACGAAAAGGCGACTATCTTGGTCATTGCGTCCAAATAGTACCCCATGTTACGGATGAGATCAAACGGCGAATCCGATATGTAGCCAAAGAGTCTAAGGTAGACATTGTGTTGACAGAGTGTGGTGGCACCGTAGGCGACATAGAAGGCCTGCCCTTCTTGGAAGCTATAAGACAGATGCGCCTCGAAGAAGGATACGAAAACACTCTATACATCCACATAGCCTTAGTTCCAATACTAGATGTTACAGACGAAATGAAAACTAAACCACTACAACACAGTGTCAATGAACTTCGCCGAATCGGTATACAGCCAGACACGATTGTGGCACGATCAAGAAAAATGATTGACGCCGAAGCACGGCGGAAAATTGCTCTGTTCGGAACTATACCTGAAAATGCCGTTTTCTGCTCTTATAACGTCCAGTCCATCTATGAAGTCCCACTGATATTAGATGCCCAAGGAATGGGGAATTTCATACAAAATCGCCTCTGCGTCTCTACGCAAAAACCCAAATGGAACATATGGAAAAAATTTGTCAACGTTGTTTTAAAACCCCGTTATGGAATCAAAATTGTGTTGGTCGGTAAATATGCTGGCTTGACAGACAGTTACGTAAGCATGAATGAGGCATTCAGGCATGCTGGTGCAGCGTGTCAAACCAAAGTTTCTCTGGACTATATAGAGGCTGAAAAATTTGAAAAGCACCCAGAAAAACTTGAAATGCTCAAAAATTATGAAGGTACATTCGTCCCATACGGCTTCGGTCCAAGAGGCGCTGAAGGCAAAATCGCTGCCATCCAGTTTGCGAGAGAGAACAATATCCCATTCTTAGGAATATGCTATGGTTTCCAACTGGCAGTTGTGGAGTTTGCTAGAAATGTATGTGGGCTTGACGCGAACAGCACTGAAATCAATTCATCCACACCTTTTCCAGTAATAGGCCTTATGCCAGAGCAGCACACAGTAGAGATAAAGGGGGCTACAATGCGGCTTGGCGCTCACAAAATAGTGATTAACAAAGGAACCTTAGCTTACTCTTTATATCAATCTGAAGAGATCTATGAACGCCACCGCCACAGATTTGAAGTCAACCCCAAACATCGACCTATGCTAGAGAATTATGGCATGATCTTTTCAGGCAGAAGTGTTGACGGTAAAAGAATGGAAATCTTAGAATTACCGGAAAAATTCTTCTTTTTTGCATCACAATTTCATGGAGAATTCAAAAGTCGTCCTGCTAAACCTGACCCGGAATATTATGGCTTCGTAAAAGCTTGTTTAGATAGAAAACTAGGAAGGACTAAGAAGAGGCTTTAAAACACGTTAGAAATGGGGAAAAGATAGTGAAATGTTTGGTAAATGCAATGTATGGAAGAAACACTTGCTTTATTCTCCATGTTGGATGCCGTGTTAAATGAACGAAAGACATAGAATACTGCTGAGAACTATCCCTTTTATCGCAATTGGTCTTTTGATCTTCGTTCTTTACTTAGTATTGTTTGTCAACATCCCACAAATGATAGCTGTAATTCAACGCACAAATATGCTAGTTTATTCGCTCGCTGCACTAGCTCTCATCTTGGCAACGTTTCTTTTCACTTTAACGTGGCAACATCTTTTGCTTCCTTTATCAGTAGAAATTTCCATAAAGAAGGCTTTTGCATATGTGTGGATCGGTGTCTTTACAGATCTCCTTATTCCAGCGGAATCTGTTAGTGGCGAGATAGCTAAAACCTATCTTATGTCGAAAGAACCAAACGCTAATCCTGGAAAAGTTATTGCTTCTCTAGTTTGCCAACGGATGTTAGGCACTATTACAACAACTGCCATTCTCTTCATAGGCTTTCTTGCGCTGCTAGCTCTTAATTATTCTATGACAGGCTTAATGCTTCAAATTCTCGTGTTGATGGCTATTGTAAGTGCAGTTGCATTAGGATTTTTAGTGGCAGTTTGCATCAAGGAAAAGTGGACAGAGCGCTTAGTTATCTCAATTATGAGTTTCGTGGAACGTGTATCACGAGGACGCTTTAAGCTAGAACATCTTCAAACTAAGATAATTGACGCTTTGAGAGCTTTCTACGAGTCTTTAAGAACTTTTGGTTCTGAACCAGCCAAACTGCTTCCGGCGATTATCTTTAATGTTCTATCATGGCTTTTTAGCATTGCCGTTGTTTTTCTAGTTTTTGTTTCAATAGATTACCTAGGGATAGATATTCCGACTCTTTTGGTGAAAGTAGCTATTGTTTACACTCTTTTGGTAGCGATAAAATCAATTCCAATAGGCGTTCCTGCAGAGGTGGGGCTGCCTGATATTGTAATGACAACGTTGTTTATTCTATTCGGCATACCACCAGATGTTAGTGCAGCTGCTACTGTTCTCTCAAGAATTTTAACTGTGTGGTTAAGTTTCTTTATTGGATTTGTGGCAGTTCAATGGTTTGGAGTCAGAAGTTTGATGGAAAGTGGGGTTTTTGGCAGAACGAAGGACACGGTATGAAATATACGCGGATTTGTTAGACATCGTTGCAAGGAGAGGCTCCTGCAAGTTAACCAGAGCATCTTATGGCGCAAACTTGCCAGTTGATAGGGCTAAAAAGTCGTTGAGTTTTCTTGCTTCAAGAGGCTTTATTAAGGAAATGGACGTTGATGATTCTAAGGTTTATAGAATCACAAAGCGCGGGCTTGAATATTTAGAAACTTTTAGGCAGATGCGTAAGCTTTTCGCAGCTTTAGATGAGAAAATATAGGTGTTCTAAACATTAAAATTAAATCTCTCACTTTTGCTTGCGCGCATTCCAATTTGACAGGATACATCTATTCTAATAATGGGCTCTCTTCAAAAAACACGCTGTCAAAAGGAGAGTGTGATGCACGCGCCCGGGTTTGACGACGTTTCAAGATGCTAGAGTGGCAGTGTTAAGAGCTGATGGAAACACGGTCAGAGAAGTAGTTGCTGCTCATAACGAAGATAGGCTACAGGAACTCACGGAAGGTTGCCATAGAGCGCACCATCAAGAGCACCACAAAGATTACCATCAATAAAGAGGTTGCCGAGGTACCCGACACTGCAGGCATGTAGAAATGCAAAACCAAATACTGTGAATGAGCAGAAGAGAGTTTTACCGCAGCTAGACTAATGAATGCAAGCAGCAGTCTATCTTTTGATAGTCTTTTGTGAGAACCTTAATTTTCCTTAGCTTCTAATAATATCTTTAGCTCCATATGGAAGATGGTCGTAGGGAGAGATAAAATGAAACACGAAATTACCAGCAAGGAAGATCTTAACTCAGAGGATTACTTGATTCAAGTAAGAGCACCTGTAATAGCTAAAAAACTGCAGCCTGGACAATTTGTAGTCCTTCTTATACATCCAAAAGGAGAGAGAGTGCCAATGTCGGTACAGAAGGCTGAGAACGGTAAGGTTACTATGTTCATAAAGAAACTAGGAAAAACCAGTCGAGAGCTTTACACTTACAAAGTAGGGGATTATTTGGAGAATGTGATTGGTCCTATGGGAAATCCAGTCGAGATTAAAAAATATGGCAACATCGCAGTTTGTTCGGATCTAGTTTGTGGGCACGCAGAGAATTACGCCTTATGTAAAGCGCTGAAGCAAGTAGATGAGAATCATGTGATTTCGATTCAGACCTTCCCAACAAAGGATGTAGTATATTGGGAAGAAGAATTAAGAAGAGTAAGCGATGAATATTACATAACAACTAAAGATGGCTCCTATGGGAGAAAAGGCCATTACCGGGATATGCTGAAACAACTGCTGAAAAAAGGCAATGTCGATATGGTTTTTGCCGGTGGACAAACTGAAGAGTATTTGAAGCTGGCAGAACTCACCAAATCCTACAATGTGCCCACAAAGGTCACATTACGTCCAATTATGGTTGACGCTACTGGGATGTGTGGGTCGTGTCGCGTGTTTATTGATGGGAAAATGCGATTAGCATGTATTGACGGTCCGATGTTCGATGCCCATAGGGTAAACTTCACAGAACTCATAAATCGGTTGACTTTGTTTAAAAAACAGGAAACAATTGCCATGGAACACTACAATAAAACAAGATGAAGTAAATGGCAAAGATAATAAAAAACCGGGTTCATATGCCAGAACTTACAGCTGAAGAGAGAATTAAAACATTCGATGAAGTTCCTTTAGGCTACACCGAAGAACAGGCAATATCGGAAGCTAAGCGATGCCTTCAATGCACGGATTCTCCATGTGCAAAACATTGTCCAATTAGTGTAGATGTAAGAGAATTCATAAAAGAGCTATCGAAAGGGAACCTCAAGGAAGCCTTTCTCAAGATTAAAAAGGATAATCCCATTCCAGCAATCGCTGGCCGCGTTTGCCCACAAGAGAATCAATGTGAAGGAATATGCACCATGAGAAAAATAGGAGATCCGATAAACATAGGCAAATTAGAAGCATTTCTCGGAGATTGGGCTATGGAACACGAAATCAGAGAAGAGCTTACAATCAAGGAGAAGAATCAAAAAGTCGCCATAATCGGATCAGGACCAAGTGGCATCAGCTGCGCAGTTGACCTCAGAAAATACGGCTACAAAGTAACCATATTCGAGGCGCTCCACAAGGCGGGAGGAGTACTCCAATATGGGATCCCTGAGTTCCGGTTACCCAGAAAAATTGTAGATGCGGAACTATCTTACCTAGAAGGAATAGGAGTCGATATAAGGCTTAACAACATCGTAGGTCAGAACATTTCATTCGAAGAATTACATGAGGAAAATGACGCAATTTACGTTGGAACTGGAGCAGGAGCCCCACTCTTCGTGGGCATAAAAGGTGAAGAGCTCAACGGAGTGTATTCGGCTAACGAATTCCTGATTAGAATAAACTTGATGAAAGCATACAAATTCCCAGAGTATGATACCCCACTATTTGTTGGAAAGAAGGTAGGAGTAATCGGTGCAGGCAACGTTGCAATGGATGCCGCCAGAAGTGCACTAAGACTTGGGGCTGATGCACACATTCTTTATAGGCGAACTAAGGCATACTCGACATCAAGAGAAGAAGAGCTACATCATGCTCTAGAAGAAGGCGTTCATTTCATGGAACTAGTTGCCCCGACGAAAATTCTTGGGGAGAATAGCTGGGTTAAGGGAATTGAACTCGTAAAAATGAAGCTTGGAGAACCAGATAAAAGCGGACGAGCAAGACCAGAGGAGACAAAGGGAAGCGAGTTCGTCATGAATTTAGATACTGTTGTAGAAGCTATCGGTACAAGGACTAACAAGTTGTTCCTAAGAACAGTGCCGGAGTTGAAGACCAATCTATGGGGAGGAATTAAAGTTGATGAGGAGTTGAGGACAAGTGTTAGGGGTGTATACGCTGGCGGTGATGCCACAAGCGGTGGAGCAACCGTTATTCAGGCATTAGGGGAAGGTAGGAAAGCTGCAAAGTCAATACACGATTACTTGTGTAGGAGCTAGATTTCGGGAGCAAACTTCAAGGATCATGATTTCTATCATTTTTGGCAAAAAGACCCTTTAGTACAACCAACACGCTGCTATTTGTATACATCTTGTTCAATAACCATCTAATCTGTCTATAGAACCGGTGGTTACTTTGACAGCAGCATAGGCTCCGCTGAATTTTGTTTTCTGATAGTTATCCTTACGAATATAACAAGTTTATTCTTTTGTTCTCAGCTCTGTAGTGAATTGCCCTTGCTGACTTCTACACAAATACGCCATCTATATTGATTTGTCCAGTTTGACCTGTTGCGCACATTATCCGCATGTGGGGCAAGAGCTACTTGAGCCTGAGCTACCGCCTACAAATTCGTTTTCACCGTAGAGTTTCTCCCAACACTTTGAGCACACCTCGATGTGCCCAAACTTTTTGTGATTAGCGCTCAACAAGGATAAACCCTTTCCCTTCTTACCGCAAATATCACACTTCGCCATCTTGCTTATACTCCGACCCAAAACGGAGAAACGCAGCTCTTAAATCTTTCTTTTGAGCTTACCGCTACAGGCATTACCTTTTGCTAAAGGATTGAACAAGATTTGACAATTAGGTTTAGAGTGAGTATTGACTCTGACAAGTGCGTTGGATGCGGTGATTGTGTAAAATCTTGTGTCTATGGTGTTTTGGAAATCATAAATAATATAGCCTATCCAGTAAAACTTGAAAACTGCAAAGGTTGTAAAGACTGCTTACAGGAATGCGAAGTGGAGGCAATAAGAATTGTTCATATATAAAGTTCTAACAAAAACAACATCCTTTACCATCCAACTTCACTATTTCCCTTTGAAAGGATAGCTTTTTTCGCCAGCTCTAATCGGTACTTCCAGCCGATTTTCTGGAGGAATGAAGGGGCATGTGTATGCTTCACTGTAGGCACACCATGGATTATATCCTCTATTGAGATCGAGAATCCATTTTCCTTCAGTGGTGCGGTGTCTTTCTGTTTCTAAATCAAGATACCGACCCGCCCCATATGTTTCCTTACCTGAGGTTTTATCTCTGAAAGGAACCCAAAGGCTTTCCTCATCACGGCCACTCTTATATGCTTGAAGTATGCATTGCTTTCCGTTAACTTGAAACCTGAATTCTCCCCAACGGATAAATTTTCGTTCTCCATCTTTTGAAGTTGCTACTATTATCTTCTTCTTATCCCTATGCTCTTTAAGTGTCAACTCAAAGCGTAAATTTGGATCTGGAGGAAAATAGCTAAGGCCCTTACCAACAAGACTACTGCGTTCTTCACGAGGTATCGGTGACCGAGGATCTAATATAAAGAATCTGTTTTTCTCCTCGCGTTCCCTTTCAAGATTGGCTTTCCACTCAGAAATATCCAAAGCAAATTCATCTCTTTCATTTATGATTTTAACGTTAATGAATGTATAAAATTTATCATCTTATCTGCATGGATATACTACTTCCTCAAGAAGATGGCGAACTCGTTGTTAGAGTTGTTGGGATGCTTGAAGGTGCTGAGACTTTGCTTGCGCACGCAATATGTTTCATGCCTGTGCCACAAGGCTCTTCTAACGCTAACGTATTATCTGCATTACCCATCGTGGGCAAGCTTCCACACATTTCATGCACCTTGTGCATTTGGAGTGATCTATAGTCGGGGGCTTCGACTCTCTTATGGCTTTTTCTGAGCAAGCATTCACGCAATAATAGCATGCGCCACAATTGCCAATCACCGCTATATATGCAGATTTGTCGTATCTATATTTCTGCACATCGTTTGACTTCAATTTTGTTTCCATCGAACAGCACAATTTTGTTTTTTGCTGATTCCTAAAAAAAGGGATTTACATGCTTTTTCAGGATAAGTTTTTCCTTTTTTCCATGAATTCACTCCGAGTGATACTGCTTTTTGACATGTAATACTCTTGTGTCACTGACTTTTACATGCTTTTCATTACTGTAACACTGTCCTAAAACGGTTGTAACACGTTTTTTCTCATGGATTCTTTTTAGTTTCAAAAAAGAGGCTCAAAATGAGGAGAAACAGTTCTTTTTCAAAATGCCGTCACGCTAGGCAAGTTATGACAAATTTTTTCTTCAGTTCTTAATTGAAATTCAAGACTTTTTGAAAAAAAGCGTTTGGCAGGCTTTTGACAGGATGTTTGACAGCATTCTCCATAACATCCCCATCATCTCATGAATGCGCGCGCGCATTCATGATTTTCAAAGTCCCAACAAAAGTGACGATGTCTCCCACAAACCCCATTATTTTGGCAAATCAAATCTATTTAGGGAAGCATCTGGTTTAGCCTCAAGGAATGAAGGCATGTTATGGAAGGAGCTGGGTTTCGTCTATCTTTCCGTTTAGAAGAATTTTCTTTTTCTTTCTTCCTGTTTCTTGTCGTTAGATTGTTACTGAGTTAGAGGAACTTCAGGGTTTAATGTAGCAACGTTGTCCGCAATGATCTCCTGGGGCTGTTGACTGGGGGCTGGTGTTTCTATGGTTTCGTTTAATTTTCGTTCCAGTTCATTTATTTCGGTTTTCAGTTGAGATATGATGCTCCGAGTTTCTGCGTTACTCTTTCTTAGCTCCTCGATTGCAACCTTATCTCGAAGTATCTTCACCTTGTCTTCCAAGCTCTTTCGTTCCTCGCTCAGAAAACGGGATTCTTCTTCCAATCCTGTCTTTATATTCTGGACTTCTTGTGAGGCACTCATCTTTATGTCATCTAAACTCTAAATGCAACTATGAAAATTACAAAGATTATGAAGAGGTAATCAGTATTTATAGCAAGTTTTGAAAAGAGAAAATGCATGTAAATTAAAATAAGGTAAGTTTTGTAGGTTGAGCGTCTCGCACGTAATCATAGACATCCTTGATGTTATAGTTAAAGGGACTTAAAATGTTTGAAGCTGCTCGATAAAGGAGCAAAAGATACTTTCTTATGTCTGGGGTAGTTTCGTTTTTTATGCGTGCGCGCATTCGGGTTCTGTCAAATCTTCGGTTGACGGAAGCCCTTGTCAACTTTCGATTGATGATTGAAATGAGAAACTTTAAGCGCAGAATGGTAATTGAGATTACAAATCATTGAGGAAGGTCAAATATGGTTAGAGTTTACATCCTGATAAAAATCGGAGCAGGCGAATACTTTGGTGTGGAGAAAACCATCAAGGAAAAAATTACAAAATGCATGGAGTCATCAAAGTTGATAGTATTTTCGGACGTTTCGACATTATCGCAGAGGTTGAAGCAAAGGAACCACACGAACTAAGCCAGCTTGTCACAGATAAAATAAAAAGCATACCAAGTGTGGTTTCCACTGAGACATTCATATGTCACGAAACCTAATCGAGCACCTTGTTTCCCCTTGCGTTTTGGATTAGAGTAATCCAATTATTCTTTCCTTCTATGGTTATTCCACATGCTTCTGCTGGTGTCTTTGCGCGCGCATTTTTGGTGACTGAGACGGGTATTCTTCCAAAAAAACTAACCCCTCTCACAAGATGTTTAAGCCCTGCAATATGTGAATTCCTATGATGATGTAGAACGACATAGTTATACTGATATGCATGAATCTATTAAGGTGAGGATTAACACTCTTTAGTAAATGGAACCTATGAAGGAAACCTGTCGCTACCAGTATAAACATGATAAAGTATAATGCTAATCCCGTTCCCAAGTCTGGAAAGAATTGTGGTGGTCTACCAATTTGTTGGGCGAAGTGAACTGACACAAGTACAAAGGCGAGCAGGTTGCTAAACACATGGATTCTGACAAGTGCTTTAAGTCTCTTTGGGTAACGGCGTTTTAAGACATAATATACTGGTGTAACGAAGGCGATGTAAATGGTTCCTATCCAAACAAGCCAATGAGTGAAACGGAAGGGACCAACAAAGAAATTCAATTGAACCCAGCGGAGATAGGTTGCAACCATAAGATAGATAGTCACAAGAATTATCACGAATGCTGACCAAAAATCTAAGTCCTTTAAGAGTTTCATTGTCGGATCCAACCTTTCTTTTTGCTTAATATTCTTTTGATTTCTTGCTCTTTTCTAATCAGTTCTTTAGTTTTAGTTATAACCTTTTTCTTGCACGCGCGCACTTATGGAAGCATGCACACCGGTATCAATGAGGCAATTCCAGCGGTCAAATTCATGGGACAGTTATATGATCACATGGGTTACACTATAGTGGCAGAATGGTACATAGTGGGAGAATATAAGACAGAAGGATTCCAGGACCGTTCAATCAGTGGGCGTTTAGGTGGCATTCGAGGAAGGCCAAACACGAAAGACCTCAAAGAAGTGGCAGAAAAGGTGAAATGAGTCTTTAAAGCATCATAATTTTAACGTGTCGTGCACGCCTCGAGCAAAAAATAGGGGATTTGCGGGAGTGAATCGGGTGATATCTCCATACTCACAATTTGTGACTGCAAGACGTGTATTCTACATGTGCGTCGCCTTTTAAACCCTCCACAGCGTATTCTTCGTATCGAGGTGAAACGTGAAATGATAAGCATCTTAAAGAAAACAGAAAAAGTGAATAGTGAGTACAGAGATTGGCAATTAAAGAAAGCAGAAGCGCTTTCCTATTGGCAAACATATTTGAGAAGAGCAAAATAAGAAACGAGATTCAATAAAGAAAGAGTGAAAGCAAAATGTCAGAAAACGTTGTTTCTCCAAGAAGCACCGTTGAGTTAGACGTTGTTGAGGGAGATTTGGAAGTTGGCAGACACGCTATAGTGAAGGGTAAAGGGGTCCCTTCCAAAGTCACTGTTTCAGGAACAGTATACGCTGAAGGCGACTGCGTCTTTAAATGCAACCTCTGTGCAGAAAACCTAGATGGAGAAGCCGACGTCACTATTGAAGGAGACCTTGAAATTAGAAGTCGAGTAAACATAGAGGATGGATGCTTAGCCGTTTCTGGGAACATGACCGCGAAAAGAGTGGACGTAGACAGAAGTTTGGAGGTAGAGAAAGACTTCGAAGTCGAAGAAGTGGACGTCGGAGGCAGCCTCAAAATAGATGGCGCCACAACCGCTCGAAAAATAGACGCATGCGGCACTTTTAAGGCTAAAGGTCAAGTGAAAGCTGAAGAAATCGATGTCTCCGGTTCGGTGGAAATTGAGTCAAAAGTCGATATAGAAGATATTGACGCAGGAGGAAGAGTGGAGATTAACGGCGGCAAAATTGACAAAGTTGACGTGGGTGGCAGTTTTATCTCAAACGACTCGCTGGAATTTGGAAAGATAAATGTTGGAGGCATAGTGAAACTTACTGGAAAAAGTAGCGGCGGCGATATAGACGTGGGTGGCTCTTGCAAAGTTGAAGGCGATTTGAAGTTTGGCGCCATCGATGTAGGCGGGATTTTTGCTATTTCCGGCTCAGCTGAGGGAGTTGACTTAGATGTTGGTGGAAAAGTGCAAGTTGACGGCAACATGAAACTTACTGGAAAGCTCGATGTAGGTGGAACAGCCGAAATAGATAACGAATTGACTGCCCAAAACATTGACGTTGGCGGCCGGTTACGTGCAAGAAAGGCAACAGCCAGCTCAGAAGTTTCTGTAGGCGGCTCTATTGAGACTGTCGAAGGCGTTCATGCGTCTTATGTGCGAATCGGACGAGGAGGTAGGGTTAAGGGACCTATAAAAGCTGACGAGGCAATAATAGGCAGAAGAGCAAATGTCGAAGACGTTTACGCTAAGACAATAATGTTGGAAAGTGAGGCAAGAGCCAGAAACCTTTATGGAGAAAGAATAAGGCTGGAGTCAGGCTGCAATGTTTATGGCGAGGTGCAGTACACTGAAAGCATTCAAACCGAGCGAGGAGTAAATTTCGCAAAAACGCCACTGAAAGTGGACAGCTTTTAAATTTAGTTTGTGACCAGTTTTTTGAGCACTTTTACCCAGAAACATTAACTCTACTGTTCAAAACATGATATTTCATACTTGGGGAAGAAAATGCCGTTTGTAGATAGATTAAGAAAAGAATTCTCCTTTATTAGAGGTAACTATGCCGTTCTTGTTGTAAGTTGGATTTTAATAGATTTTGCCATGGAACTTCCAGCAACTTATTATTCACTTTATGTTCTTAAGCTGGGTGCCACGGAAACAATCCTTGGTATGATAGGTCTCTTTTCATTTTTAGCCTTGGCTTCCATGCAGTTTCCTGGAGGTTATTTGGCAGACAAGTTTGGCAGAAAATGGCTCATTTCTTCTATGACTTTTGGGGTGGCGCTTTCCTTCATTCTCTTCGCAATAGCTCCTTCATGGCACTTCATCTTAATAGGCACAATCTTAATGAGCTTATTTAACTCAACCTATCAGCCAGCTTTGATGGCGATGATCGCCGATTCCGTACCTTCTGAAAGAAGAGGCATGGGATTTGGCATAATAATGCTTATAACAAGTGCTTCAACAACTCCTGGACCTTTTGTCGCAGGCATACTCTATAATCATTTTGGAGACGAGGTTCCTGCTATGAGAATAGGCTATGGTATTGTTGTGGTTCTCTTCTTAATTGCAGCATTCCTCAGAGTACTGCGATTAAAGGAGACTGTGACAAATGCTCAGAAGCCCAGTTTAAGCGAGCTATTTCAAAGCTATCCGACTGCTCTGAAAGAGAGCTTTGGTGTTTGGAAAACACTACCTCGCTCAATGTTTTACTTATTCCTTTCTGGAGTGATCACTATTTTTGGATTCGCCGCGGTTCAACTTTACTTTGTTATATATGCTGTAGAAGAGCTCTTGATAGACAAAGCTGTCTGGCCACTCATCCTCACAGCATTGTTCGTTACAATGATAGTTTTAGCTGTTCCCATGGGGAAAATTATAGATAAATTCAACAGAAAGCTGCCTCTTTTGGGGGCATATGTAATGTTTGGGGTTTCGATGTGGCTTTTTGTGAATGGAGACTTGTTCATGCTTTTTGTTTCTCTTGTATTGGTGGGTGCTGCGCAGGTTATGATGAACTCGGCTTTTAGTGCATTGCAAGCTGATTTAACTCCGAAGGAACAACGTGGAAAGGTAAATGGTTTCACAAACTTTGTAAATTTCATACTGATGGCGTTTGGCAGTCTGCTGGGTGGCTTCTTGTATGAACATGTTTCTCCACAGCTGCCTTTCTTTCTTGCAATGGTTTCTACTGTTCCCTCCTTCGTTCTGACACTTGCTTTGGTTTACGAACCGGAAAAAAGAGAAGAGTAGGCATAACGACAGCATGAAGAAACCTGAACGAAGATTGACAGCGATCAGCACATTTTTTATATGAGTTCTCTTCCATTAAAAGCCATGCAAATTGGCTCTACGAAAGCAACGCTAATTCAAATATCATTGTGGGCAGTTATGGCGGCGCTAGTTTGTGTAGCAACACTACTTATACGAATCCCAAATCCCATGGGAGGATACTTTAACGTTGGAGATGTGATTGTCTTCGTCAGCGCATTAACCTTCGGACCCATCGTCGGCGGTGTTGCTGGCGGAATTGGCTCATCATTAGCAGATCTCGTCGGATTCCCCGTCTTTGCAATCCCAACCTTACTAATAAAAGGCGTAGAGGGCTTCCTTGCAGGTCTCATTACAAACAAAAAGAGCGTTTTTAGAGACGTACTAGCCGTGATCGTAGCTGGCGTTGAAATGATTGTCGGGTATTTCATAACTGAACTCTATTTGTGGGGGATAGGAGACGCATTATTAGAGATTCCTGGGAATATAGGCCAAATAGTTATTGGAGGACTTGTAGGAATTCCCGTAGCTGTGATTATACGAAAAAGATTGCCTGAAATTCTAAAAAGCTAGCTTTTTCGATACACTGCATATTTTAGTTTTTTAAGCCTCTATTAATAATGCTACTAATTAACAGCAAGACCAAAATAAGAGTAATCTCAAACATTGAGAGGTTACCAACCTATGAAGCTTCCTGCTGGTAAAATTCCCCCAAAAATCCTTGAAAAAGTGATTTTCAACTATCTAGGCGCAAGACGCAAAGAAGTTGTTGTAGGGCCATCTTACGGTTTAGACGGCGCCGTAATTGAAATTGGAAACAAGTTACTCGTCACTTCTATGGATCCAATCACAGGAGCTTTGGAAAGAATAGGATGGTTAGCTGTGAACATAAACGCGAATGACGTATCCACCTTCGGCGTACAACCAGCCTTTTTCTCCTCTTGCCTATTACTGCCAGAAAAAGCAAAAGAAAAAACTGTGAAAACCATTTGCAGACAAATAGACTTGGGCGCTAAAAAACTTGGCATAGCCGTGACAGGGGGGCACTCAGAAACCACTCCAAATTTACCATTTCCTATAGTTGTCGGTTGCTGCATGGGCTCAACTGAGAAAGGACATTATGTAACTGCGCGAGGGGCGAAGGCTGGTAACATGCTGATACTTACAAAGTCTGTGGGAATGGAAGGTACAGCAATTCTAGCAGCAGACCGATACCCCAAGCTTGCAAGAAAAATAGGAAAATCAACGTTGAAAAGAGCTGAGGGATTCTTTAATCACATAAGTGTAGTGAAAGAAGCCCTCTTAGCCTTCAAAACAGGCTACGTAACAGCGATGCATGATCCAACAGAAGGAGGAGTTGCCGGTGGAATACATGAATTGGCTGCTGCTTCAAATGTAGGCTTCAAGGTTTATGAAGAAAGACTATCAATCGCTGAAGAGACACTAAAAATATGCAAGTTCTTCCAAATTGACCCATTGCAACTTATTGCCTCCGGAAGCCTGTTGATCGCTGTGAAAAAAGGCTCTGCTGACAAAGTTGTGGAAGTTTTAGAGAAAAATAAGATTGCTGCGGCTGTTATAGGTGAAATGTTACCTTCCCAAAAGAAACGGCTTATAATACGTAAAAATGGTCATGTGGAAGAATTAGTTAGACCGCTGTCAGACCATCTTTGGCTAGCCTTAGAAAAAAAGCCTAAGAGTTAACTACACGCCTTTTCTTCATGAATTTGGAGGCTTGTCTTGGTCTTTCTAATCTCTTAATCTTTTCCTGCAGTTTTTTGTAAACAAAATAGTTTCTCAGATTCCTGAAGACTTCAAACACAATGTCTTCTTCATGAGCGTGAACAACACTAAAGGCTGGATCTAAAACTATCTTATATCCCCTCGCAAGCATTTCTAAGGTCCAGTCATAATCTTCTCCACCGTATTTTTTCGTTTCTGGAATTATGGTTAGCAAGTTTTCGTCAAAAGGATATTCTTTCCATCTTGATTTCCGAATGATGCAGTTTATTGTGGAAATCCAACTTATTCTCTTAATAGGTCCTTCAACTAAATAAAAAAGCCTCTTTACAAATCCTTTGTCTGATGGTAAGAAAAAGCCACTTACGCCAGCGATTTTTTCGTCTTTAAAATGCCTCAATCCGCTCTCCAACCAGTGCGATGATGTGGGCAACGAATGCCCATTGGTGATGCATACGAAATCCTCTTGGGAATTTGCTATTCCAAGGTTCGCTGAATATGGATGTGAAAAGTCTTCATGTTTGAAGGTTAGAAGTTTAGAGTTGGGATAACTTCTTAGTCGTTTACTCGCATATTTTATTTCTCTTTCACTGTTGGAATCCATAACAATCAATATTTCAGAAGGAATAACCGTTTGATTTAGCAGGCAATCCAAGACACCACTGAATAGTTTTTCCCGGCTGGCACATCTGACAACGACTGAAACAGTCATTTTAATTCTTCTACCAAATGGCTAAGTGCTTTCTTTTTCAACCAACTTTTATGTCCATGGGGATTTTAAAGTAATCGCAATATAGAGTTGCCTTCTCGTCTCCGATTAAAACTGGCTCTACTTGTCAGCTTTAATGTCGCGCAACAAGCTTTGATATAAAACAATGGCAGTGTAGAAGGCATACGCCAAGAATAACTGAGGGTAACGAATGGCAAATTTCAGTTCATTAGCAACGAAGGTGATACTTTTCTTTATTGTCCAAACAATTGGTGATCGGTAATGAATACAGTAGGGATCATAAGCAGAAACCACCTTGTAGCCATTTTCACAAATCCAAGACTTGATGTAAGCATCCTCATACACGTGTAGATCAGAAGGAATTTGAATACCTTTGACTGCCTTATGTCGCACCAACAAGTCGTGAGTCCCACCTCTTTTTCCAAAAACTTTCATTGTAATTCTTTCAAACAATTTCAAGACAGTTATGTTTTTCAACACCGACCAAACTTCTATGCCCCAAATTGCACCTACATCAGCTTTTATGAAACGCTTCGCCTTCTTGAACCATTCTTCGCATAAGATAATGTCACTGTCAACGAACATAAACCATTCAGTCGCAACTACTTCTATAGCTCTTTGTCTCGCCTTCCCTCTCGTTCCTTTCTCACCAAGAAGAACAATATTATGGTATTTTTCATTAAACTTACTAACTATTTCTAACGTCTTATCGGTTGAATAACCGTCCACCACAATTAACCGATTGACTGGAACATTCTTATAGATAGAATTTAAGCATCTCCCTAAAGTTTCTTCGCTATTTTTTGTTAAGACGGCTACATCTACCTTCATCAGGTGTTCAACTCGGTGATTTCCATCGTGCTTAATAGTAGACTATGTTCTTTCAGTTGGCAAAACACTTATAACATTTATGCTTAAATAACCGACCAACTTAGCTTAAGAGTGAAACCTTTCAATGGAGCATTCCAAATGAGGCTCTCGCTTCACAAAGTTCTTAGCTTGTTAAAGCGTTCTTTTGCCTTCAACAAGCCTCATCACGTGCAATGGATGCTTACACGTCGTTGTAATTATCGTTGCAAAAGCTGTGATGTATGGCGAGACCAAAAACTGACAGCGGAGCTTTCCACCGAGAAAATTAAAGCAGGGTTAGATGTTCTTCGCAAAATGGGAGTAATGGAAATTGTTCTCTCAGGAGGAAATCCTCTTTTACGCGAAGATATCGAAGAAATCATCAATTATGCTTCCCGGTATTTCGTCACAACAATTTATGATAATGGAAGCCAGGCTGTAAGAAAAATAGATGCCTTACAGAAAGCCGACTTTGTCGCTATATCCCTAGACACACTAGACGAAAAAAAATATGACTACTTGAAAGGTGTTCACGGCGCTTGGAAAAACGCAGTAAATGCGGTTCAAACTCTGCATAACCAAGGAATCACAGTAGGAGTTTCTCCTACAATCTCACAACTCAACATGTATGAGATTCTGGATTTCACAGACCATTTTACTGAAAAGGGAATTCCCGTTCTTTATTGCTTATATCAACATGACTCTCTGGAGAAGCCTATGTTTCAAATAGGTGAAAAAGATAAGGAACTCGAAATTATAAACACGGAGACTCTTGCAAAAATCTGCGATGCACTTGTCGAAAAGAAAAACAAACGTCAAGGGATTCTTATAACGAGAAAAACGCTAGACACCTTAAAAGAGTTATACTTAAATGGACAGAGAACTTGGGAATGCAAGGCTCTTCAATCCTTTTTCACAATAGACCCAGTCGGAAGGGTAGCCGGTTGTCACCTTCAAAAACCTATTACAACAGTCTTTGATTTACCTAAAGTATGGAACAGTCATAAATTTAAAAACTTGAGAAAAACATACCGGAAATGCAAAAAATGCTCCTACATGTGTTACATGTTTTATTCCCTACACCCGAATGTTCTAGGCAACATTGAGATAATAAGAGACCAATGGAAAAACGCTAAAGCAATACTGACTCGCTAAAGATTTTAAACTTCAATATTTGTTGAGACAAAAATCGGATTGCGAACCCGTATAATTACCGGTTCAAGGCGTTTTTCTATAAAATGTATATATGTATTTCGTTTTGAAGAATATGGAAAAAATGCTTTAGAAGAGAAATATTGATAAATTACTCCCCTTTTTCGCTTTTTATACCAAAAACATAGTGTTAAAAGACTAGATTTTCTCTTTTCTATGTCTTCTCGGAGTTCGGTTTTCTTCTTCTGTTTCACAATAGTTTCAGTCAGAGCTTGTACCCGATTTTTCTGAGGAATTCTTTTCGCGCCTTGACATCGCTTTCAGTTTCGATTCCCTTGCTTCTTAAACCATCCACCACGCCAAGTATTCCCCTACCTTGCTCTGTTTCACAAATAATAATTTGCAGTGGGTTAGCTGTAGCAGCGTAAATGGTGCACACTTCTGGCACTTCTTTAATCTTGTCTACGACGTTTATGGGATAAGCGTTCTTGATGAAAATTATGAAGCAGTGACCGCAACTGAGATCTAATGCTTTTTGAGTAGCTATGTGTTTCAGTTCTTCGTCGTTGCCTTCGCTTCTCACCAAACATGGACCAGAGCTTTCACAGAAGCCTACACCGAACTTTATGGTTGGAACAGAATTTACCAATGCTTCGTAAAGGTCTTCAACGGTTTTGATGAAATGTGCCATTCCCAAAATAACATTACAATCTTTTACTGGCTCAATTTTCACTACTTTAATGTCCAATACATCGCCTCCATTGTTTATGGAATATTAGTATCGTGCTGTCTGTCTTTTTTCTGTTTAGTTAAGGTTTTAATGGCGACATTACTCTGAGTCGCTTTACAACTTTTAGTAGTACTTGAAGAATGTAGTCGATATCCTCTTCGGTGTTATACTTTCCTAGCGAGAGTCTTAAACTACCGCGAGCTTCCTCGGGTTTCAGTCCGATTGCAAGAAGCACGTGACTTGGTTCTCCAGCCATTGAGGAACAAGCAGATCCTGAGGAAGCAGCGATTCCTTCTGCGTCGAGGCCTAGAACCACGGCTTCACCTTCTATGTAAGAGAATCGGAAATTAGCGTTGATAGGAAGTCTCTTCGTGGGGTGACCATTCAGATATGTATCTTCAATTTCTAAAACTCCTTCTATCAGCTTGTCACGTAGACGAGTAAGGCGTTCTGCCTCCGGTTTCATCTCTCGTTCTCGGAGTTGCACCGCCTTGGCAAACCCCACTATTCCCGGTACGTTTTCAGTTCCCGATCTCAAGCCGAATTCGTGTCCACCGCCATGAACCAAAGGCTCGATTTTGAAGTCTTTATTGATGTATAAAGCGCCTACTCCCTTAGGTCCGTATAATTTGTGGGCATTAATCGTCATGAAGTCAATATTCATTTCTTTGACGTTGATTGGTAGTTTGCCGAAGCTTTGTACTGCGTCTGTGTGGAAAAGGGCACCGTATCTGTGACATACCCTCGCAATCTCTTTAATTGGCTGTATTGTTCCAATTTCATTGTTTCCGTGGACGACGGATACTAATGTCACGTTTTCTTTTAGCGCCTCTTCGAGGTTATCCATTTTCAGCAAGCCATACTGGTCAACTGGCATGTAAGTGACTTTAAACCCTTGTTTTTTCAACCATTTTGCTGAGTTCAATATGCAGTCATGGTCAGCCGTAGAAACTGCAATGTGGCATCTATCCTTACTTTCTTTAAAAGCATGCCCTTTCAACACAAGATTATTAGCCTCTGTAGCACTTCCTGTGAATACTAACTCGTTTGCGTCAGCGCCCATGAAATTGGCTATAGTCCTTCTGGACTCTTCCAACGCTTTTTTAGCTTCAACGCCAAAAAAGTTCAGTGAAGAAGCGTTGCCATAAAGTTCATTGAAATAAGGTTGCATGGCTTCAACTACACGTGGGTCAACAGGGGTTGTGGCAGCGTAGTCTACGTAGACTTTTCTGATGGTTAATCCACTCCTTCGTTAAAGAGAAACGGTGCAAATATATTTTAACTTATTTATGATTGGACGGGTCCGAGGGGATTTGAACCCCCGCTCTCCGGCTCCGAAGGCCAGCGCCTTAATCCAGACTAGGCTACGGACCCACAGAAGAGATAGAGGATAGATGATTAAAGAGTTTCTTTCTGGTTTGTTTTTGTGTGTGTTCTCGGCGTATAGTGTAGACCGTTCTATTTGGATGCTATTAGGCTTCTAGTATTTTGGGGTTGGTAGTGTTTTTCTGAAAATGCTTATAATTGGCAGTGGTTTATTTCTAATTTTGCGGCGGTGAGTTATGGGCCGGTAGCTCAGCATGGCTAGAGCGTTCGGCTGATAACCGAAAGGTCGAGAGTTCAAATCTCTCCCGGCCCACTTTTGGATTTTGCATGCATTTATTG
>Ga0209635_10000235_pt1 | contig 36320 bp, 40 predicted proteins | sample DeeMarSWOR230_32_FD_187463 | JGI IMG/M metagenome (GOLD analysis project Ga0209635, IMG submission 187463) | Marine sediment microbial communities from White Oak River estuary, North Carolina - WOR-2-30_32 (SPAdes) (version 2) | ecosystem: Environmental > Aquatic > Marine > Intertidal zone >...
TTCCAAACACTGCTAACCTGCCCTTTCTTTTCCAAAGAGGCTAACAGCGGATAAATAGTGCTTGGCCCAAAATACACTCCAAAACTTTTTCTTATTTTTGTTATAACCTGGTATCCGTGCATGGATTGGTTTTTTAGGAATTGAAGGATGATTAGGTCTAGCAGTCCTTTTGCTAGTTTGGTTTGTACTTGTTTTTGGAGGTTTGCCATTTTTTTTGTCTCTTTTTGTGTTGTTTTGTTGTACACGTCTACAATATGTCTTTTCTCGTACATATTATATCGTGTATGTCAATATACGTGAAACAGCCTTATAAGGGCTTTTGCATACTGGAAGCATAATTTTTTTGTGTTTTAGGCTTGTTTTAGGCTTATTTTACCCAATATTTTTTGCCAAAACAACCTGTACAACAAATAAACTAAAAAAATGTTTAAAAATTTCAAAATTATTAATTTACCTTCAAACTCTATAAATTAATAACTCACTACTAAGATTTTAGTTTCTAAAACCTAAGAATTTATTCTGAAACTTTATTTTCTTCAGTTAATTCTTCAACCAATCCAAATTCTAAGGTTTCATTATTCTTAGATTTAAAAAAAGTTTGCTGCAATACTCTTTGAGATTTTCTTTTATCCTCTTTTATTCCACCAATAAAATACATAAACCAACCAATGATGAAAATTAAAGAAAGTATTGGAAGAAGTAGCAGTCTTAAAAGACGCATGCGCATTAAGTTCACCATCAATCTTACAATTTCATTTTTTATTTAATATCTTTATGAATCCTAACTTCAGATATTTTTTTAAATTACATAATTTTAAACGAAAAAGTGAAAAGCAACTATTATGATTTGATAATATCGGTGAGTATTAATTTGAGTGAATTAAATGTGGTAACAATACAATTGAAGGGTGAAAGGCAGAATTTTATTCTCAATAAGAAAGATTTTAAAACCGGAAGTAGAGGCTATCATGCTCAAGGAAAAATGAACATAGGAGAAAAAAAATATCAAATTAACATTCTTTGTATTGAAATAGGTTCAAAACAGAAAACAAATTAAACAAATACCAATTAATTAAATTTCTTTATCTATCTTCAAACTTTTTTATACTGCTAATTTTGTATCTCAGCCTTGATTATCACGACTTCTTCAATTGGCTTTTCATTATTAACTGGGACTAATGATATTGCATCGACAACATCCATTCCTTCTATTACTCTGCCAAAAACTGGATGCTTTGAATCAAGATAATTATTATCGACTACATTGATAAAAAATTGGCTACTTCCAGTATTTGGACCTGCATTTGCCATCGAGATAGTTCCCCGATTATTATGATTGTCTGTAGTGAACTCATCTGGGATATTTGGTATAGATGGATCTCCATATCCAGTTCCAGTAGGATCCCCTCCCTGTATCATAAAATCTACTATCACTCTATGGAAAATAGTATTATCATAAATTCCATGTTGGGTTAAATTCTTAAAATTCTCAGTAGTTATAGGCATATCATTCCTTAGTTCAATTAGGATGTTACCCATATTTGTAGTTAGCAAAACTTTTGTAGAATTTTGATAAGGATCGATTGGCTCATTTCCGCTGAACATAATGTATACTCCAATAGCTGATATTATTACAACAAGCAAAACTATAGAAAGTAATAATCTTTTCCTATTGTTTGATCGGCGTCTGTATGCTTTGCGTTTGTAATGTTTGCCAGAACTCATTTGTGAACAATTATTTGCTATTTATTTAAATTTTTTCAATAATTTTTCATAAAAAAAATAAAAGCTAATCATAAGATTTTTTTCTATGATTATTTTTTTTATATCTTTTAAACGGAATTTATTATTTTATAAAAAAGGTTGAAAAATTAATAGTCTAATCTCTAATCATTAAGAATAATTTTAATAGGACAGGCCTGATCTTTTGTCGATAATCTGCGCTAGGGTTATATTTAGCCGGTGTAAAACAAAAAGAGAGAAAGTCAATGTCTGATACTGGAGTAACTGTAAAAAAAAGTGAAAATTTCTCAGAATGGTATGTAGATGTAGTATTAAAGTCTGGATTGGCAGATTATGCCCCAATAAAAGGATGCATGATCTTTAAAGCACAATCTTATGCTATTTGGGAAAAAATTCAAGAAGTATTCAATAAGAAAATAAAATCTACAGGGCATCAAAACGTCTATTTTCCTATGTTTATTCCTGAGAGTTTTTTAAAAAAGGAGGTGGAACATTTTGAAGGTTTTGTTCCCGAGGTGGCATGGGTTACTCATGGTGGGGATACAATTTTGGAAGAGAAGCTAGCTATAAGGCCTACTTCTGAAACAATAATTTATTCAACATTTGCTAAGTGGATAAGAAGCTGGAGAGATCTTCCCATTAAAATCAACCAATGGTGCAATATCGTAAGATGGGAGACCAAAGCTACTAAACCATTTCTAAGAACAAGAGAATTTTTATGGCAGGAAGGGCACACAGTTCATAAAACAAGTGAAGAAGCTAATAAGGAAGTGCTGGATATTCTTGATGAATACAGAGATATTATGGAGCAATATTTGGCTATTCCCGTACTTTTGGGAGTAAAAACTGATAGCGAAAAGTTCGCTGGAGCACTTTATACAACAACTCTTGAAGCTATGATGCCTGATGGTAAAGCACTGCAAATGGGAACATCTCATAATCTGGGACAAAATTTCGCTAAAGTTTTTAACATAGAATATATTGGTGAGGACAAAAAGAGCCATTTGGTATGGCAAACTTCATGGGGAATCTCCACTCGTTTGATAGGTGCACTTGTTATGGTTCATGGGGATAATAAAGGATTAGTTATTCCTCCTAAAGTTGCTTCAACTAAAGTCGTAATAGTACCAATAACCTATAAAAAAGGAGATTCAAGTGCTATTATTCAAAAATCGAAAGAAATTTTTAAAAAATTAAAAAAACAGAATATCACAACTATCCTTGATGATAGAAAAGAATACACACCTGGTTGGAAATTTCACGAATGGGAACTAAAGGGTGTTCCTATTAGGATAGAAATAGGACCAAGAGATTTACAAAAAAACCAAATAACATTAGCAAGAAGAGATACTTTGCAAAAGAGCGATGTTAAAATGGAAGATACTGTAGCAGCTATAACCTCTCTTCTTGATGATATTCAAGATAATTTATTTAAAAAAGCCAAAGAAAGATTAAAAGAAAAAACTATCTTGGTTGATAATTACAGTGATTTTAGAGATGCTCTAAAAGAAAAAGGTGGATTTATTAAAGCTGCTTGGTGTGGAAATTCTGATTGCGAGAAAAGAATAAAAGTTGAAACAGGCGCAACAATTAGATTAAAACCCTTAACCAAAGAATTATCATCCAATAATTGCATATGCTGTAATGAAAATTCTGAAGAAATTGTATATTTTGCCAGATCGTATTAAGCAAAAAATTCATTTTCAATAAATTTATTTTGAGGCGAATTGCTTTTTTATGTTTTATATGGAGTTTATCAGCAACCTTTATTTTTTTGAAAAACGATCTGTGGTTCCGGAGAATTTAAAAAAATAATGGTGTCTATAAGGATAGCTAAACGTGCAAATTCTATTGAATATGCAATACGTGATGTTATTGATAATGCTGGATTTGCAACTGAAAATGGGAAAAAAATTTTTCAATTAAATATCGGAGATCCCGTTGCTTTTGATTTTCCAACTCCGAATCATATACAGCAAGCTTTAATTGAAGCTATTAAAACTGACAAGAATTTTTATTCTCCATCAGAAGGAATTCCGGAATTAAAACAAGCCATTGTTGATAAAGAAAAAAAAGTAAACAATGTAAATATAACATCAGAAAAAGTTGTAATCACTTCGGGTGTATCCGAGGGCATACAAATGTTGATATCCTCTCTAATAGAAGAGGGCGATGAAATTCTTATCCCAGGACCTGCTTACCCTCCATATATTTCATACTCAAAATTTTATAATGGGAAACCTATAACTTACCAAACAATTGAAAACGAGAATTGGCAACCCAATACTGAGGACATAAGAAAGAAAATTTCAGAAAAAACTAAAGCAATACTGCTCATTAATCCAAACAATCCTACAGGTGCATTAACCAAAAAAAGAAATGTAAAGGAAATATTAGATATTGCAGGCGAAAATGGACTATTAGTTATTTCTGATGAGATTTACGATCAGATAAGGTACTCTGAAGATTTTATGAGCACCTCGGAATTAGCCAAAGACATTCCAGTTGTTGGTTTAAATGGCTTTTCAAAGGTATATCTTATGACTGGATGGCGTCTTGGTTATGTATACTTCTATGACCAAAACGAAGAGCTCAAAGATCTAAAAATATCCATAGAAAAAGAAGCAAGAATCAGGATATGTGCTAATACACCGGTTCAAATGGCAGGTATTGCTGCGTTGAATGGACCCCAAAAACACATACTCGAAATGGTAGAAAAATTGAAAAAAAGAAGGGATTATTCCTGGAAAAGGTTAAATGAAATTGACGGCTTGAGCTGTGCAAAACCAGAGGGAGCTTTTTATGTTTTTCCAAAAATCCGGGATATAGGTTCGAAATGGAAAACAGATATTGATTTTGCAGTAGAATTATTGAAGAATACAGGTGTTTTATTAGTGCATGGCTCAGGTTTTGACCCAATTTATGGGGCTGAACATGTAAGAGGTGTTTTTCTCCCACCCATAGAAATATTAGCTCAAGCTTTTGATAAACTTGAAACATTCATGAAAAAAAATTAATAACTCTTTTTATGTTAACCATAGATGGGAACGCCTTCGTTTGGATCAGTTATTACCTTTTGGAAAGCATCCATAAGCCTTTTTGTTATTGGACCTGGTTTTCCTTCGCCAATTTTCCTTTTATTAACTTCTTTGATTGGAACCATTTCCATCGCTGTACCAGTGAAAAATGCTTCATCTGCCGTGAATAACTGGAAAGGAGTAATATTTCTTTTTATGACCTCTATTCCTATATTTTTTGCTAATCTAATTGCTACTTCTGCTGTAATTCCAGCTAGCGCACCGCTAGAACTTGGTGGAGTGAATATTTTTCCATTTTTTACAATAAACAAATTTTCACCAACACCTTCTACTATCCATCCATTCTTGTCTAAACATAGAGCTTCATCTACACCAGTTGAGATTGCTTCTATCTTTCCCAATACACTATTCAGATAATTCAAAGATTTTATTTCGTGAGTTGTTGTATCAACAGGATTTCTTCTAACCCAGGAAATCATAGTGGATATTCCATTTTCTTTAGCACCTGAGGAATGAAGATTGATGCTATCAGTAATTATAATAATAGATGGTTTGGGGCACTTTCTAGGATCAAGACCTAAGTCTCCTACACCTCTTGTTACGACAAGGCGGATATAGGCATTGATTAATTTATTTTTTCTTAGAGTTTTAATAATCTCATCTAGCATTTCTTCTTTTGATAGAGGTATTTTTAACATTATTGCATGAGCTGAGAGATACAATCTTTTAATGTGTTCATGTAATTTGAAGACTATTCCTTCATAAGCTCTGATTCCTTCGAAAACACCATCGCCATACAAAAGGCCATGATCGTAAACTGATATTTTTGCTTCAGATTTGCGATAGTACACTCCATCTATATAGATTTCAATCTCTTTATTCATCGGGTTAATCTCCTGGATTTAATTTGTGTTATCACATCTTGATCTGATATATTTTTTGGAAAAAATTGATTATAAACTTTCTATCCATAGAATTGTGGTCTTTTTGATAGATTTTGCGGTAACGGGAGAAGCTGAAATGGTTTGTTTTTGATTTTGGTTTGGATTTTGTCAATTAGTTGACTTAATTTCATCTTTTCAACTTTTCTATTATTTTCTCTATCTCTAACTGAAAGAATGCCTGATTCAATTTCTTTTGGCCCAACAACAATTATGTATGGTACCCATTCTTTTTCCGCCTCTCTAATTTTTTTCTGCAAAGTTGATGCTCTATCATCAATATCTACCCTGATATTATGTTTAGCTATCTCTTTTGTTAATTCATTCACTTTAAGAACATATGATTCTGAAATTGGTATTAATCGAATTTGTGTAGGTGAAAGCCATAATGGAAGCATAGGCGATTTTCCTGCTTTTTGACTCTTAAATGCTTTTTCTAAAAGAGCATAAACGACTCTTTCAATTGCCCCACTTGGTGAGAAGTGCAGAATAAGTGGATATTTTTTTTCTCCATTTTTATCAACATAAGTTATTTTATATCTTTTCGCATTTTCGACATCTATTTGATCTGTGGATAATGCTGCAGCTTTTTTCTGATTATCAATAAAATTAGCATCCCATTTTAGTATAAAGTAGAAAAATCGTTCCTTCCATAATTCAACTAGGATAGGTTTATCATAAATTTTCGCTAATTTTTTTATTAAATCCTTATTTTCTTCAAAAAAATCTTCCGTAAATCGCAGAGCTATTTCATAATCTTCCTTTGTGAGTCCAATTTCGTTTAAAATCTCTATACTGAGTTTAAATCTTTTTTCAAATTCTTTTTTTGCCTGGTTTAATTCTGTACAAAAAGCATGACAATCGGGCATAGTGAATGCGCGTAAACGTCTTAAACCGCAAACTTCTCCACTTTTTTCTCGTCTAAAACTGTATCTTGTTAGTTCGTATAATTTTAGTGGCATTTGCTTATAAGAGAATTGAGTGTCGTGTATTATTAGAAATTGGCCAAAACAAGCAGCGAATCTGAGAAATAATTCCTTATCTTCTGAATTTAGTAAATATTGGCGTGCTGGGAAACGATTTAAATAATCAGACAAACTTGGATGTTTAAAATCATACATGATTGGTGTTTCTACTTCCATAGCTCCATATTCGATCATTTTATTGGTAACAAACTGTTCGAGTAAAGATTTTATTAGTCGCCCTTTTGGATACCAACGAATGTTGCCTGGATCACTTCCCTCTTCGTAGTCTGCTATTTCCAAACGCCTCATTAATGTCACATGAGGTGGCATTTCACAAAATGCTCTTAATTTTGTACTTTCATATTTAGAAAATAAATCTAGATTTTTATGTCCTTTGAATTTGAATTCTTTAACGGATTTTAGTGTCCCATCAGGCTCTAGTACATGCCAAAATGATTTCATTTTTTCTTCGGCTTGTATTGCCTTTGATACTATTTCCTCTTTTTTTAATTCAATTTTTTCAGTTTGGAAATATGATCTAGATTGTTCTGCTAAAGGATGACCCTTTATTGATATTGTGAATTGTTTTGTCCAACCAAAAGGTGCTCTATAAGTTTCAATTTGCGAATTTTTTGCTTTTTTTTCCATATACTTTAGTAATTTTAAGGCATCTGTTGGAATGGATAAGTTATTGCTTAGGTGGGCAAAAGGGTAAATTAAAATTCGATTTAGTTTAATATTTTTTAGAAAAATGTTCAATTCTTTTATAGCACTATTGACTAATGTTTTATTATCCTCTTTTTCTATAGCAATAAATAGAACTACAACATTTTCTATCCTCTTTTCTTTCTCATCGCTCTCTTCAGCTAATTTAATTTCCTTTTTTATTGGTTTAAAAACAATGTAATTGGAATGGAATTGTAATATTCGCATAGCTGTCACTCTTTTTAAGTGCTATAACGCCACTTATCAATTGTTTTATCCTTTTTTGTTTTCTTTTTAAATTCTTTATAATGCGTCTTACATAGATAAGCACGTTTGCCTTCACCAGTAACATTTAACCCGCCGGATTTGGCTTTATCAAAATTCAACGACCGGACAGCTTCATTTTTACAATTTTGCACGCTGCAACTTATTCCTTTATCTATACGTCCCAAAATCTATACCTCAAAACCTATTTTTATCCTTCTCATAGATAGCATAAGCTCTTTGATAAATTTCTTCTTTTTCTCCAAAAAAAGTGGATCCAACTTTTTCAATCACAAAGGATGCGCTGGCAGAACCAACGCAAGCACACCACACAATATTCTTTTTAATTGCAAATTCTGCTAGGAATCCTCCAATAAAACAATCTCCTGCACCTGTTGGATCAATTAGTCCCCTAGATTTGCAGGCTGGTATTGAATATTTAGTGCCACAATCTGATATTATAGCCCCTCTGGATCCAAAGGTTACGATCACGATTTTGATTCCAAAATCATGAATGGCATTAATTGCCTCTTTTAGGTTTGATAAGCCAGTTAAGCTTTTTATCTCCATAAAAGATGATTTAAAAATATCAACAAGGCTTAATATTTCCGTCTTAGGATTCAAAGATAGTGTAACATTTCCGTTTTTGGAAAACTTTCTTATTAAGCCTTGAGGATCTATTGATAGAGTACTTGTGTTTCTTTTAATTCTCTTAGCTATTTCATAGGAAATCTCATCTGATATAGGAGCTAAGTGTGTAATTTTAGAACTAAAATTTTTAGGTAAATTATTTGAATTGATAGGTGTTGCTTTGTAGTTCAATTTCATGGTTCTTTGAGTGAGACTTTTATTATATTTTATTTCAAATTGTGTGGTCTTTTCTTCTTTGTTTTTGGTAATCCAAGATAGGTTTATTCCCTCTTTTTCTATACTTTCCAAATATTTTTCTGGAAAATCTCCTCCAATTTTAGAGATTAATGCAACTTTTCTGCCTAGTCGTCTTGATGCAATTGAAACATAAGTTGCAGCTCCTCCCATTGACGGTATTGCATTTTTTTTATGAGGCAAATATATTGAATCTATAGAAAAATGTCCAATCACTGTTATGTCAAAAATTTTGGTTTCCATTATGATTGCAACAATAAAATCGCTTTAGCTAAATCTCCTTCGCATTCTTCTAGGGCATTTTTTGCTTCTTCTATGCTTTTGCCGGTTTGATCAGACACCAATTTTGCATCCTCTTCTGAAACTGAAAATTGAGAAATCTTACTTTCTGGTGCTCTCTCAGCTACCTTTCCACCGATGATTTGAAATATTTTTTGTCCTTGCATCTCAAGAATAGAAACTTGGGGTTGTTCAATTGAAATTTCTTTATTGATGGTGCGGATTATTACTTCTTCTACATCATCCAATCCACCCATGTTCATTCCCATTCTCTGCATCATACGTCTAGCTTCTCTTGGATTCATTCGCTTAGGCATATTTTTCACTTCTAATTTAGTAATCTACAATAGAACCTCATATACTTAACTTTCTTCTATCCCATGTCTAACTTTAACTGCTACACCCTTCTTAAATGATAGCATTTCAAGAGCTGATAATAATGCACGGCCAACAGCTAATACTTTATTATTTTCATCTATTACAACAACCTCATTTTGGGCTCTGATTTGATCATCAACTTCTAATATATGAGCAGCAAAAACGTCGCTACCCTTAGAAATAAATTCACTTACTTCATTTTTTACCTTTACAAAACAAGAAAACAGTCCTTTATTTTGTGCTAGAATTTTACCTGCATTAATACTGATTGAAAATAAGCCATCTGTAGGTCTAAGTGTGGCTAATCTTTTATTATTTAATTTAATAAATCGGATTCTGCCTGTAGATCTTGAATAACGAATTTCAATTTCTTCTGGAAAAAGAATGCTTCCAGCGTTTTTTCCAAATTGGTAATCAGCTATACTTCTTATCTTTCTAAGCGAGTTTTTCATTAATCTTTCAACCATTTGATTCTGAAATATTCGACAACTATAAACATCACCAAAATAATAAAGACAACCTAGATGAAAAGGCATGAGATGTGAAGTTTGTGGACGGAAGATACATTCAGATCCCACTCGAGCTTTAATTGAAGGGGCTGTTTTAACTGTTTGCTATGAGTGTTCGAAACATGGGAAAAAGATAACTGATGAAGAGTATGATAAGAAATATAATCCTGCAAAAAAATTTCAAACATCTTATTTTGTGCAACCTGCAAAAAAGCGAAAAGTGGTAACAAAAATTGAAATAACTCAAGAATTAGTACCTGATTATGCGACAAGAATACGTCAAGCACGAGAAAGGCTTGGTTTATCCCATGAAGAACTTGGGAAGAAAATTAATGAAAAAGCATCTGTTCTAAGCAAACTTGAAACTGGAAAAATGACTCCTAATAACAGATTAGTTTCAAAACTTGAACATTCTTTAAAAATAAGCCTTTTAGTTCCAGTATCCCAGGATAAAACCCCTGCTGTTTTTTCGAAGTCATCAAATCGGGAATTGACCATGGGTGATCTTATTCAGTTTGACAAAAAAGGCGGGGAGGAGCCTACAGAACGAAAGCTATCTTAATACAAAGAAGGTTGAATAATGAATTATCTAGTTTAGAAGAGCTAAAAGCTCTTGCAGAAGCTGCAGGATATAATGTTGTAGCCCAAGTAACTCAAATAAGAAGAGCTGATCCACGTTTCCAGATTGGCGCAGGAAAAGTAGCAGAAATTAAAACTCTTATCAAGGAAACTCAAGCTGAGAAACTTATTTTTGATAACAGATTAAAACCTATTCAATTGTACAATTTATCTAAAGCAACAGGAATAGAAGCTATAGATAGGTTTAAACTAATTCTTGAAATCTTTACTAAGAATGCTCAAACAAAAGAGGCTAAACTCCAAATCAAACTTGCAACTCTTGAATATGAGCGTATTCATGCTAAACAAAGAGTTAGACTATCTAAACTTACCGAGCAGCCAGGATTCATGGGTCTAGGCGCTTATGAACGAGAGGTTTATCAAGAAGCTATTAACCGTCAAATTACTACTATATTGCGTAAGCTTGAAAAAATTCGAGATAAACGATTATTACATAGAAAAAGAAGATCTGAACTAGGCTTTTTGTCAATATCTTTAGCAGGATATACTGGTGCTGGAAAAAGTACTTTGTTTAATAGTTTAGCTAATGAAAACGTTGAGGTGAACCAGTCTTTATTTACAACATTAACAACAACAACAAGACTTTTAGAATTTTCAAACAGAAAATTTCTATTAATAGACACAGTTGGATTCATAGACCGATTACCTCTGAGTCTAATTGAAGCTTTTCATTCTACCCTTGAAGAAACAATTTACTCTAATCTTATATTATTAGTCTTGGATTTTAGTGAATCCATAGATATTATAAAGAAAAAAAATCGAATTTGCCTTAATACTATAAAAAAAATTGATGCATCAAATATCCCCATCATAACAGTTCTGAATAAGATTGATTGTATTCCAGAAAATGAAATTTCAAAAAAATTAAAGTCGCTTAAAATCAATATAAGGAATCCTGTTTTAATATCAGCTTTATGCAAAAAAAATCTTGATTTACTGAGACAAGAAATCCTAAAAAAGCTAGAAAGATTTGTAGAACTATCATTTTCAATACCGACATCAGAGTTAAGCATGACGTTTATTTCTTGGCTTCACGAAAAAACAAATGTTAAAAAAACAACATATAATGCTGATTTTGTAACTATAACCTTGAGGGCTAATCCTCTATTTGCTATGAATTTGAAGAAAAAAGTGAAAGAGTTAAATGGTAAATTTGAAGCAGTCCCAAAAAACAAATAATCAAATAGAACCCAACAGAAAGATAGTTGTGCTCCGATGGGGTCATAGGATTTATCGAGATGCAAGATTAACTACTCATGTGGCTTTAACAGCTCGTGCATTAGGATGTTCTGGTTTGTTTTTGTCTGATTCAGAAGACAAAGGATTGAAAGAATCAATTGAAAAAGTTACAGAAAATTGGGGAGGTGAATTCGATTTCCAGATGGGAATTTCATGGAAATCAATTGTGAAAAAATGGAAAACTAAAGAAGGAAAAATTGTTCATCTAACTGCTTATGGTGAAAATATAGAAACAAGCGATGTGTTAAATAGGATAAAAAAATCAAAAGGAGATATTTTATTAATTGTTGGAAGTCAAAAAGTTCCAAAGATTTTTTATTCAAATGAAATTTCTGACTTTAACGTATCCATAGGAAATCAACCTCATTCAGAATGCGCTGCTTTAGCAATATTTCTTGATCGTTTCTTTGAAGGTAAAGAGCTTCGTTCAAGCTTTAAAGAAGCCAAAATTATGATTATTCCTAAGAAAACTGGTAAAAAAACATTGATTCCATGATTATTTCTTAAGAAATTATTGCGAAGAGTTTTATTTCAGGTTTTTACTATTGATAATTAAAAAGGAAAGCAGATTATGCTATCAACTATCGATGATGAAACTCTTATGAAAGTGGCTACAGCTCTTGGAGAAGAAGATGCTGTATTATTAATAAATTATCTAAAAGAAGCTGATGAAACCACAGATGATGCTATCGCCAATGCTACTGGTATTAGGTTGAATTTTGTTCGAAAAATTCTCTATAAACTCTACGATCATTCTCTTGTTAGTTTAAGGAGAACTCGAGATCCAAAGACAGGTTGGTTTATTTTTCATTGGAAACTTCAACCAAGTCAGCTTGAAGGATTTATCTTAAGTCAAAAGCGTAGGGTTCTTGATAAGCTAACCGTTCGCCTTGAATACGAGAAGAATCATGATTTCTATCATTGTGGAACTCCAACATGCAAAAGAATTACCTTCAGCGAGGCTATGGAACTAGTTTTTCAATGTCCAACTTGCGGTAATCCACTCTCACATTGCAATAACAAAAAATTGATTGAAAACTTGTCTATAAAAGTAGATCAGGTAAGGAAGGAACTGGGTGAGTGAAAAACTTCTCTCCAGAAAAGAAGCTATAATTTTTCTTACAAAAATTGGTTGTTCAAAAGAAATTATCAATCATTGCAAAACAGTTGCCCAAATTGCAATAAAAACTGCAAAACAAATTCAAGCTAACGGTACTAAAGTTGATATTCAACTTGTTGAAATTGGAGCTATGCTTCATGATATTGGTCGTTCAAAAACTCATTCTGTGGATCACGCCATAGTTGGAGCAGAAATAGCAAAAAACGCAGGATTACCTGAATCTATAATCTCTATTATTAAACGACATGTAGGTGGAGGAATAAGCCAAAATGAATCCAAGAAATTGGGATGGGCAAAAGATCTTTATATGCCTGTTACAATTGAAGAAAAAATTGTTTGTTATGCAGACAAATTAATTGAGAAATCAAAAATTGCACCAATAGAAAATACTATCAATAAACTAGTTGAAGAGAATAAAATTGATGCTGCCAATAGAGTTAGGAAGCTTTATAAAGAAATCAATGCTCTAATGGATGATTTTTCATGACTCTATTGACATTACTTCTAAAGATTTTCAATAAAACTCAATTAACACAAAGCAAAAAAATAATTAATTCACTTTTCAAGGATATTGAAGTAAAAGTGGAGGTTTTAGGTTCAAATAGTGCTGGCTGGTTGCAAATATATGTGCAAGGCGAAGATCAACAAATAGCAGTTAGTTATCTGACAAAAGAAATAGGGATCTGTCCAGCAACTATAAGTGCTATTGAAAAAGGCTCTAATTTAATCGGACAAATCTCTGAGAAGGCAAATAAATCATTATTAATAGATATTGGAGTTTTTGAACCAAAAATTGTTTTTGCTAGCATTTACCTAGAGGACATAAGGGAACAATTATTTTTGGATAATGAGGCAAGTTTGGATAAAATTGTTGATCTTTTTGGATTAGCAAAAAGAATACCAGTTCAAATAAATGTATTAGATATTTGTAAAAGACAAAATTTAATTAAGGTAAAATTATCTGATAAACAAGTTTCTTTGTTTGAACTTTGGAAAAAATCTCTTCTGGATAGATTAATTGTACAAGGTGTGACACATACCGAAGTTAAAAATGCTATAAATTTTGCGAGGTTAAATAGAGATATAATCAGTGTTGAGTCTTTGGACTTATTTACTCAAGTTTTAACTTGTAAACTAGGGACTCAAGCTAAAGGATTGGTACCTAAATTAGGTCGAACTCTTAAAAAAGCAAAATTAACAGTTTTTAATCCCAAAAAATTATATCCAAATCTCATAAAAATATAAAAAATAATCCTATTCTAACAAATAATAAATCTTATTACAAAGGCAACTCTTATTTTTGATTTTTTTCTTGGAAATGATAATTCAAAAAAACTTTTATTATTGCTCAAGTTTGTATTTGTCTAAGTCAGCTCATTCCAAAATTCTAATTCAAAGCTTCTTGATATGCAGAAAAAATATTCTTCTCATAATATTCCCAGAAATGAGTAGGATTTAAGATTAATTTTCTAGGATTTTCCAGATAAGATTTCATTACCAAAGGTATATCCCTGATAGTCATAACAGGAAGGGCATATTCTCCAAGAAGATTTACTGTATCAACCAAAGATGCACTAATTATGGTAGGAATCCCTAAAATTGATGCCAAAAAAGGTTTATTTTGAGTATAATAGCGATGGAAACTTTTAGGCTCCCAGTAAAGGAGATTAAAATGAAAGCTCTTTAGTTTGCATAACAATTCCAAGTGAGTGCAAGTATTTTTTCCTTCAAAAATGTAAAGATCTCCAATATTTTCTCGTCGCCATAATTCAGCTATGCCACTAGCATTTCTTAGTGGATTTTGTTTATTATCATTATACAATCTTCCAATATAACCTGTTGTCAACCTAGATATTTTCTTGATCTGTTTACTTTCTACATATTCTCTTTCAAAATTAAGAGGCATATTTGGAACCCAGAAAGTTTTCGCGCCAAACGAATCATACTCTTCCTTCACAAATCTATTAGTGACAATAATAGGTGCAAGCTTGAAAATTTTCTTTAAGATATAAGGATTTCTGAAACGATCCAAAGCTCTCATAAACATTCCAAGTACTATTTTATCTGGCCTTTTCTTGTATAGCCAATAATTAAACAATAAAGGAAGATATCGCATATAATTCAAAAAAAATTCCCAATCATCGAATACTGTAGGTAATCCAAGATTAATCGAGTAAAAAGCTGAATTTAAATGATGCGCGTGAACAACATCACAATCAAAATCTTTAAAAATCTTTCTTAGACATATAGGATCATTTTTTGCAGGAATCATATTCGATACATACCGGTTTTTTGGATAAAATGCTAAGTCCAGATTATCGTCGTCAATTCCCCAAGAACTTGTTCGCTTATTTGCATGGATATTATAAAAATCTGGATAACAAAAAGCTGGTCTAGATCCTTGATCAATACTATGTACTAAATAGCGATTAATCCTAATATTGTAACCACCATCATAGATAAAATGTAACGGTTTTAACTTCGATTTAACCATCTTTTTTAATCCTTTCAAATTCAGAATATGCTACAAAATTGATAACTTTTGTTAATGTTACTAAGTTTTTCTGTAGGCTTATTTTTTATTTCTAATTTCTATTCATATTTTTATGTATTATCGAATATAATGACTGGCATAATACAATTTTATTTATTTTTTAAATAAGAACACATTTGGACAATAAGCTGGATTTTTCTCCATTAATTCTCTGAATTGTGAAATTCTAATGTTGTAAAATTGTAATGGATACGGGCTTCCTGTTTTTTTGAAAGCTGAGTATGTTAAATGGTTATATGGTACTGTATATTCAAAAACTGTATATTTTATATAGAAATTATTTTGTTTTAAAATGTCCAAAAAATCTTCTAAATTTTTTATCGATAATGGATGAACTTCCATTTGGATTTTTATATTTGTTTTTAATGTTTCTGTTGCTCCCTTAATTATTTCATACTCATAACCTTCAACATCCATTCTGATAAAATCAATTTTTGGTTTATTTTTGCAAAATTTATCAATTGTTGTTACTTCTACTGTTTCTGTTCCTATTTGGTGTTGAATATTTTCTCTGTTTAGAGTACACCAATTCGGTAATTTACTTAAATAGATTGGTGCCTTTCCCTCTTTTTCTCCGAATGCTATTTTGAAAGTCATGATTTTATTTGGTTTATTTAACTTAATATTATAGAGTAAATTCTTGAAATTTTTTGTTACAGGTTCAGCTGCATATACAGTTCCAGACGGTTTAACTAAACTCCATTCAAGTAAAGCATAATATCCTATGTTAGCTCCTGCCTCTAATGTATTTACTTCTTGATTTAAAATTCCTGATTTAATTAGAAAATCCGTTGCAAAAGGTTCTCTTTTTCTATAAATAAAAAGATCTCGATCTATTCCTTCCTCTCTTGGATTTAGTCGCATTTTATAAGAATTATTAACTTTTACTGTTTTTTGTTTTGGAAAGTATCTTATCCTTTCTTTTGCATCTTTTGATATCTTTCCTAGTAAGTAATATAATGTCATCTTTCTTCTGATCCTAATTCTTAGCTTTATTTACAAATTAATTATTAAATAGTGTTTTTTCTCATCAGAATAATTATATATCATTGAATTTGTTTAAGGTATAAATTTGTTTTAATTTAATGGTATGGTTCCTATAAATTATTTATAATAAATCAACAAAAAATAATCAGGTAAATACCTATGATATCCTATATTGTTCAATATTAAATTTCAAGAATCATCTTTAAGAAAAAAATATAACCTAATAAAATATATTTTGGATTCAGGTCGATTTCGCTGATTTGCTATATGGATTATTGGTCAATTAAAAAATTTCTTGATGTACCAAGATAAGAAATTGAATTCTTGGATGCCTTTTGGAAACACAAAAATATAATAAACTGATATTTCCTAATGCCTTAGCTTTAAGTTACCACTTAATGAAAAATTTTGAATTAATCCATAAAGAAGGAAGAAAATTTGCCCAAAGTTCCACCTTTAGCTTTTCATGTGCTAGCAAAACCTGTAGGACCAAAATGCAATTTGGCTTGTGAATACTGTTTCTATCTTGATAAGGGACTTTTTTATCCAAATAGTAACTTTCGCATGAGTTACGTTGTATTAGAAAATTACATACGACAACTTATAGAATCACACAGGGTCTCTAGGGTGACAGTTGCTTGGCAGGGTGGGGAGCCCACTTTAATGGGGATCGACTTTTTCAAGCGTGCAATTTCTTTTCAAGAAAAATACTGCAGACCAGGAATGACTTTTGAAAATACAATACAAACAAATGGCACTTTACTCAATGACAAATGGTGTGAATTCTTTAAAGAAAATAACTTTCTAGTAGGTATTAGCATTGATGGACCTGAATGGTTACATGATTCCTTTCGTGTAGATCTAAACGGCAAACCATCCTTTAAAAAAGTGATGCGAGGATTAAGACTGCTTCAGAAATATAATGTTGAATATAACGTCTTAGTTACAGTGAATAGAAAAAATGCTAATTACCCCTTGGAGGTTTACCGTTTCCTAAGAGATGAAGTTCGTACAAGCTGGATTCAATTCATTCCGGTAGTTACAAGAATTAATAATGCTGGACGAAGTCTTTACCAGAAGGGTATCAAAGTTTCAAAATACTCGGTTCGTCCTATTCAATTTGGTCGATTCTTAATCTTGATTTTCGATGAGTGGATACGAAATGATGTTGGTCAAGTATTTGTTCAAACTTTTGAGGCCACAGCCCGAAACTGGCTCTGTTTGCCCTCATCCGGAATGTGTGTTTTTGAGAAAACCTGTGGTTTAGGTTTGGCACTAGAACACACTGGTGATTTATACTCATGTGACCATTATGTTGAGCCCGACTACCTTTTGGGTAATATCCTAAAAACCCATATGAAGGACTTAGTTGCTTCTGAAGCACAATATACCTTTGCACAGGATAAATTTGCTTCTCTTCCAAATTTCTGTCGTAAATGTAACATGCTTTTTGCTTGTGCTGGAGAATGTCCAAAAAATCGTTTTTTATCTACTCCTCAAGGAGAATATGGTTTGAATTATCTTTGTAAAGGGTTGCAAGCTTTCTTTAAGCGAGTTCGCAATCCAATGCAAACTCTAGCCTCAATAATGAGGGTTGGAAGACCAGCTTCTGATATAATGCAAATCCTAGCCAAAAAAGAAATTGATTGGCAAATTACCCTTGCAAAAGCAAAACCCAGAGACTCCTGCCCCTGCGGGAGCGGGTTGAAATATAATCAGTGCCATGGTTGGAAAAGCCCTAAATGCCAATGAAAAAGAAATAAATAACTATGATTTGAAAAATGATAAAAATTATAAAATAAGAAAAAAATTATGGAGTACAAAGATTAGCCATAAAACAGGCAATATGATGATAATACTTCATGGTTTTATTGAATTATTGATTTTATTTAATTGCAACAAGTACTTTAAACCATTTAAAATTAGCCAAAGAATTGATTGCAATTTCGTTAAATTTGGCTTTATCACATAATTTCTTCCATTGTTTAAAATTTATGCAATAATCTCCCTCATTTAAAATATGCTTCTTGGCATTATCATACATCCGACTGAATGTCTCTATTCCGCCCTGTGTTAAAGCAAGGACAAATTCTTCGTTTAGCCATTCAAGAAGTCTTAGCAATCGTTTAGGATCTGCTATATCTCCTGTGGTGTCAATATCAATATCTCCGAGAACAAACCTGCCTTTAGGTTTTATGATATCATGTATTTTTTTTATTGTAGGATATTTATTCTTTAAGTGGTGCAATGTAACTTTAGATGCGACTACATCAAATGAATTTCTGTTGAACTTTAGGATCTTTGCATCTTCTAGTTTACAGTTAATCCTTTCAGATAGACCTCTTTTCTTGATTTTTCCAGTAAATATTGTAAGCATTTCCGGTGATCTATCTATGCCAGTAATGAAACATTCAGCTTTCTCAAGAAATTTTAAAGATAATAGACCTGTACCACACCCAATATCAAGCACTTTTTGATCTTTTTTGATATTAGAAAGTTTAACAACAAGATCTAGCATCTGATGATGTCGATTAATTTTACCTAAAGTATTATCATATTCGTTTGCCCAATCTTTGAACCATTCATTATGATCTTTTTTCTCTATACTCGTTTAATTTCACTCCTATGACTTACATTTTAGTTATTCTTAAACAATGATATACCGTAATTGAGAGTTTATTAGAACTTATTTTTTCACGGCAAGGTTTTTAGTCTAATAGTTTTAATTCGCTCTCTAGAAGACCCTTTTCTTTGGAATCGAGAGTTGCCAAATTTATTGGCACAAGAAGTGTGGCGCCAGCATCTAAGAACTCAAAACGTTTTTCCTGTATCATCATAAATACAGGATTAAAGCCATAGCGGCTAATAAGATATTCAATGCCCCCCATCACAACGACTCCCCCACTATCATTGAGGAATTTTGTTATAGTTATAGCAATATCTTGCAGGTCATTTAAAGCTTTAATCTGTTTTATAGGTTTTTTAGAAAGCAGAATTATATCTTCACGGTTGAAATTGTAATTCTTGATCAAAGAATCTGGATTTTCTCTTACAATAAACAAACCTTTAACCCCGTGACTGAGCAGATCAAAAGCGATTTTGAGACTATGCTGTATCGAACCTATCAAATAACTCTCTCCAGCTTTTACCCCGCTTAAACTATACTCGATATCTCTTAGCCTTTCTTCCAGCTTTTTTTTGTCAGTAATATCCTGAATCATAGAAAGAACTCCGTTAGGATCGCCATTTTCATCTCTTAGGAGCATATTTGTCCAGTTGCAAATGATTATTTTTCCATCTTTAGTTTTATTTTCTCCGACAAATATTGCTTGCTCCTCTTTCAAAAGTTGGTTCCAAATGCTTTTAATTGGACAAGGACTCTGAGTTAGTGAAAATAAATCTTCAGGGCTTTTTTCTAAGAATTCAGTTTCTGAAAAACCAAACATTTGAGTAGCTTTTGGATTCCAAGTTTTAATCTTGCAATCTTTATCCCAAGCAACAAGCGCTAATGGTAATCGGCTAATTAATTGCTCCAAATATTTTTTTGTTGTATTAAGCTCCATGTCACAAAGAGCTCCAAATTCTTCTAGTTTTTCTTGCATTTCTTTGCGTTTATTGATTTCACGCAAAACAACAACTATTCTATTCTCTTGTTTATCAGTTTGAATTGCTTTGGTTGCAACATCACACCATATGTAATCGCCGTTTTTCTTCTTCACGCGGAACTCTATAGAAGAAAATTCTTTTACTTCAATTATCATTTTTAGGCGTGCTTCATGTTCTGAAATATCTTCAGCATGGAAAAACTCGAAAGCATTGTGACCATTAAGTTCATCCTGATTGTATCCGAAAATTCTCTCCGTAGATGGTGAAGTGTAAATAAGATTAAGTTTTTCATCACATAATATTAGTGAATCCATTGCATTCTCAATCAATATTCGATAGATTTCTTCTTTTTCCTTTGGATTGGAATTCAATAAAATCAAGATCTCCTATGTCCTATTTTTTAGAATAAATGATATAACCAATGATAAATAATTTGCGTGTTTTTATAAACAAATATATTTTTTTCCATAAGAGCAAATTATCAGCAATTCTTGTAGATGTAAAAATAGAAGATTGGTGAAAGAGTCAAATTTATTATTAAAAACTGAACAAATTGATGAAATAAATGGGTTTTGACGGAGTTTTTTGTTAGGCATTTTTATCGAAATTAGCTGGGTAAGCAGGTTTGATAGTTGTTCTTTGAGATAAAAATAGTTTCTATCTGCCCATTAATCGAAGGCGCATAAGTGTACAAGATCTTGCTGAAAACTTCACGTTCCTTTGTTGAGATCCATTTTTCTTTTTCCAGTTGTTTGAGTCCTTTTACCACGGATACTCTGAGATTCTTTCTTAGAAGTATGCTCTTTTGTATGCATGCTTCAGTTACATCTTTTTCAAGTATGGGTTTTTTATCGAATAAATCTAGAAGTTGTTTTAAGAAGATTGCTATAGCTTGTGATCGTGGCTGGATCAAAGTTTTAACTTTTGCGGTACCAAGGGCTCCTTTCATCTTTGTGAGTATTCCTACATCTTTAACCATAGATGGTGGATAAATGACGTACCTTCTTTTATCTTCTTTCTCGTAACGAACAAGGTAAAATGGTATGTGAACTAGTAAGGGGACATTTTTTCTTTGTGGTATAGCTATTTTTTCGAACTCTATAATGAAGAGTTTTTTCTTCTGGAGTATTTTCTGCATTGATTTTGTAATATGACGAGTAATTTCATCTAGTGTGACTATTTCTTGGCGTTTCATTATGATTTCCGCTTCTTGGGATCCTTGACGTTCTCGGTATGTTTTGTTGGTTAATTCGATACGTTTGCAGCAAGCAATTCTATGTTTGATTAATTCACTCTTCTGTGTTTTTTCAAGTTCGAGAATTCGATTGTGAATTAATTTAATCTCTTTTTTCAAGGACTGGTGTTTCTTTTTGGTTCTTTCAAGTTTCTTGGTCCAATGATGTTCGTATAATTTGCTCTGACGACGTTTGCTTGACCTTATTTTGGTTTCGCATGTTTTTGCTTCCTTTTGTAGGCTTTTCATGATTTTCTTGAGTTTGATCTGCTTTTTCTTGAGTTTTAGGCATTTTATTTTATATTTCTTGGATTTTTTTGTTATTTTTCTATTATGCTGATTTTGGATTTGTTGCAACCTTTTTGTTAATTTGAGTTGCGTTTTTTTGATTTGTTTTTTATGTTTTTCTCGGATTCTTTTTATCTCTTCTTTGATTGCTTTTATTCTTCTTGCTGTTGCTGTGCCGAGCAACTTCATGCTTGAGTCAATCTTCTGGATATCTTTTTCTATTTTCATTTTTAGCTCTGAGAGCTGTTTGATGCCAGAATGAATTTCATGGGTATTCATGGTAGGTTTTAGAAAAACAATGTTTTTGAATGATTTTTTTGCTTTCTTTATTAGAGGAAGGTAATTTCTTAGATCTTCTTTTAGATCAGCAATTGTGACTAAACCTTCTATTCTTATTTCTTCTTTACCTTTGAAGTTTTTGAAGTAATCAATGTTTCTTGTGAGGCTAGCTATGTAAGAATCGGTTGTTTTTTTGTTTCTTTGTATGTCCTTGTTGAAGATTTCAATATTTGGGCTTATATCACAGAAGAATGTGTGTGAAATCAAACTGAATCCATCGAATAACAGAGTTGCTTTATTGTAAGGAATCAGATAGATTGGATAGTAAGTTTCAGTTATAAATACAAGTTTTTCTTCCGTTTTCTTGAGGCGTGGATATTCGCCTTTTTTTCTGTTGGATTCTGCTAAGTATAGAACAGCGGCTAGTTCCATGTTTTTTGTGAAATCTTTTACTCTGTTTTCGGCTGGTCTAGCGAAGGGTAGAACATGCCTGTTTTCTGATCTTTTGCTTTTTGTGATAGTCATTCGGTTTTCTTCCAGAAAAACTGAAAATTGTGGTTGACTATGTTTATGACGAGAATAGGTGGAAATTAAATTTAAATCTTACGACTTAATATACAGCGTTGTTAATTCGTTCGACAAAAATACGAAAATATAAAACTATAGAAAACAGAAAAGAAAAAAACTGGAATATAAATTTCACCACAAAAACAACGCCAGTGGTTTTGTCAAGAAATAATACACAAATGAGTTTCAGAAACATATTTTAATGCTTCTTGTGGAAAAACACCCAAGTCAGCTTTGGCTAGGCATTACACAGATTATAACCCTTAGGACCGAAAGAAATTTATAAAAAAAGCAAAATTCAAAATTTTAATAAACGGGCGACCAATTGGTAGTAATTGATTTTATTACGAATCAAAAGCAATTTTCTAAGCGCAAAACTTTTGAATCGGTTGACCCTGTTTGATAAGGGTGAGTTTTTATCATTGGCTTAGAGTTTGTTTAAGGATGTGTATAAAGTGAAAATAAGTGATATTAAAGAGGGAGATAATGAGATCAACATTGAAGCAGAAGTTGTGGAAAAATCTTACGCACGTGAAGTGCGCAGTAAATATGGTCGAGTTTTAATGGTTGCAGATGCTACACTTAAAGATGAAACAGGAAAAATAACTATGACTCTTTGGAATGAACAGGTAAAACAGGTTATGGTTGGTGACAAAGTTAAAATCGAGAATGGTTATGCCAAATCTTTCAGAAATATTTTGCAGCTTTCAACTGGAAAATATGGAAAATTAACTGTCATATAGACTGAATGTGCGTATAATGGTTTTGTAAAGAAATGATAAAATAGGCTGTTTAAACGATCTATATGGATTCTTTCCATGGAAAAATATCAAAAACAATACTGGCAAGACATTATACATATTTAATAAGCATTTTTGGTTCTTGTGATAGTTAATTGATCTTTGATTGCACTTATTTCATAATTTAGAAGAAGATATTTTTCGTTTCTCGTTTAATTATTAACCGATATGATAACGGATAATCTAAAATTGATTGTTAGAAAGCATGTAGCAACAAACAGAATTGTCAAAGAAACAAATTTCTTTATTTACTTCTTGGAAAAAATCTCTTTTAGATACACTAATCATTATGGGAGCTTCTCATAGCCAGATTAAAAAAGCTCTAATCTCAATAAACTAACTAAGGATATTATTAATATTGAATCTCTCCTTATTTGAACAAGTTTTAACTTGCAAACTAGGTGCTGATCCACAGGAAATAATACCAAGAATTAGAGGTATGCTTAAAAATTCGCAATTTACATTTTATAATCCAAAAAAATTTATCTTTTTTTAAAGAGAAAAACCAGAATTGATTAATTTGGATTAAATATTTCCTAATACTGAAAATGTAATTTTCAAATAAAACATCTAAAATTATACCGATACTCTTCGATTTTTTCTTATTTTTCCCATTATACATAATTATAGCTTTCAAGCTTTACCGTAGGATTTTTTTAAAAAATGATATAAAAGAGATAATTGATTTTCTAGATGTGAATATTTTACACTTCTATTATGGAGGTACTTTTGCTGTTCGTCTCCAGCGGTATCTTCAAAGCAATCGGAATATGGGATTTAACGCATCCGTTTTTATTGATAAATATGCAAATAAAAATTTATGGATTCCAGATGCCAATAATATTGATTGTTTTTTTTATGAAAGAGATCGCAGGTTTGCTTACTTGATTTCTGATTTGCTTTCAGGATTCTCTGATTTCCTGGTACTAAAAAAGTTTTTATTAACTCAAAGTCTGATTTTATCCATGCTCATAATTTAGAATCTGCTTTTTATTCATTTAAATTAGGTCTACCTACGATATTTGATGATTGGGAATATTATCTTGAATATTTCGACTATAACCCCGATCCTAAACCGAATCCATTAAGTTTACCAATTAGAATCCTTCGTAATCGAAGAGCAAAAAGAATTGTCAGAGATCTAATAAAGAACATTCCTATTATTGTTACTAACAAGAATGTAGCTTTAAAGTATGAATCTTTGGATGCTAAGAGAGTATTTGTTGTTCCTAATGTTCCCTTATCTCTTGAGAGAGAATATGCCTTTAAAGTTAATATAAATAAATTGCCTACTTTAACAACCGGATATATAGGACGGATGAATCGTGATAACTTATCTGTATTAAGGAATACTCGTGGTATAGAGGATCTTTGGAAAAAATTCTCATTAGGAGATCTACATATATTTGAAGGAAATCGATATTGTCCACATTTAGATGTGCTAAGAAAATTAAGGGAATTTCATTTTAATCTTTTATATTGGAAACCCTTGTCAGTACACAAATATTACCTTCAGAATAAAGCTTTCCTAGCTTCTGTTGTTGGAGTGCCTACAATTATTTCTTCTTCTTTAACAGCCACCATTGATTTACTTGGTGAATACGCATTAACAGTTGATAGCATAGATGATATTCAAGTTATCATTGCGAATTCAAAAGATTATTCAACTTTTATGCTGAATCCTAAGCATTTATGGGGTTTCTATGAATCAGAGATTCGCGAAGCATATAACTTCTTAATATGATTGATTATCCTTCTCGGAGTTTTTGCTTTAACTCTACCATAGACATATTTCTCATATTCAAATGCTGTTTTTATTGGAAAATCATCCATCTTTGAACTCTCTAATTCGTTATTTTCTATGCCTTTTTTGATCCATAATAACGATTTTTTAAGATAATTTTGGATCTTACTTAAATTTTGTTTCTCTTCCTGGGAGTAAGCGAGTGGAGGAATAAATCTCTCAACTTCATAAATCCTATTAGGATATATAATGCGCTCCTTATTTGCTACAATACCAAGAACGTCATTTATTTTACCTTGATATGAGAGTGCACTAAAAGGCGTAGCTTGTGTTAAAGCAATTATTCCCGCATGCAGATTGTTTGTTACAATCCACCGTGATCTGGCAATTTCACATATAGCATCATTAAAATTTTTCCAATTCAAGAATTTTACATTATAATTTTTAGATGAGAGTTTTTTATATAATAAATCGAACTGAGAAGCCGAGATTTTTTCACAGTCTCTCTTGGTGTAAGCTTGATAAAATTGCTTGGTATACGCAGTTTTTTTTGCAAGAGTATTTCATTTGTTTTTTTTTCATTATATTTTTTTGTTAGAAAACCTAAATCAGGAAAAAGATATGATTGTTTATCCCATAAACTATCAAAAATTAATTTACTTACGCTATCACGAAAACCAAAAAAACAGACTTTATTAATAAAATAATCAATCTTATGAGAAATTAGAGTGTATCCTTCACCATGAGGAATACCCATACTAATAATTATTATTGGACAAGAAATTTTTTCGAATAAATTCTTTGGGAGGTGAACCTCTATTGCTATATCATGTAGGAATCCACCACCACAAAAGAAGAGGGCATCTATATCGACTTTTGCAATTTCTTTAATACTGTAAGTTTCCAGTTCAAACTTACTTGTAATTTCTTTTGCAGATTTTAAGTCTGTGGCAAAACATACAGTTTCTTTACTTGAATATGCTTCTAAAAAATTGTATTATAATAAATCGTCTCCAGGATTTTTATGTCCAAACCACCCTATTACCGCAATTTTCAACTGATCACATCCTAGAATTATTATCCTTAGGTAACATGTTATTCTTTCTTAATGTCAAAATTTCAGAAATTAGAAAATAGTGAAAAATAAAACTATTCACTGATCATGTTCCCGATAAAAATATTCCTAAATTATTGATTTCATAAACTATCTAACAAGTAAAGATTTCAAAAGGCCACGAAATTTCTTTCTTAGTAGATCCTTTTCGGCAAATTCTTCATCTGACATTGAAAGTATTCCTGCATATTCTTGCACAGTTTGATTTGTCATGAAATCTATATTGTCGAGCTTTGAAATTGCGTCTTCATATTCTTTTGAACCACAACAGTCCTTTTGTTCCAATATGAGTTCAACTAATTCTGAGATAGTCTTTTGATCATATTTAAGTTTGAAACCAATAAGTTCTAAAGCTTTAAGTGCAACTTTTGTTTCTTCTTTTAAAACTTTTTTACCTCTGGAAGTTTTCCCTATAGTGAAATGAAAGACTTCGGCTGTGGCTTGGTAGTAGCTTTCAATTAAATGATCTACGCGAACTTCACGGGTGACTTCAACAAGATCGCCTTCGACTAGTTTTTTTATATGGTGATATATTGTTTGAGGAGTTATGTTGAGTTCGTGAGCGATTTGACTTACAGTCATTTCTTTTGCTCGAAGGAGAAATATGATTTTTCTTCTAGTTTTGTCTGCCATTAGTTTAAAAGCTTCGGGATCACTTATGTTCTTAAAGGGTTTCATTTTTTTGAATCATTTATACCACTGTATGTTAGGTATAAAAATATTTGCTTATTTAAATGGAAATATATTTAAGTTAGTATATATATGTCTATTAATATAAAGATCTTAATGTTAATATGGATGTGTGAAATTAAACTGAAGATAAAAATTGAAAGATCTTTCAAGAAACCAATAAATAAATTTCCAAAAAGCTATGAAAATATATCAAAAAAACTAGGACTTGAAAAAAACAGCCTAGAGCTCTTTGCAAGTAAGAATAATCTTCCATTTATAGGATCAAATCAAATTCAATTATCATCAAAACTAGCAATACACAAAGAACTAGCGCGACAACAGTACAATGGTCTCATTTACGCAAATATTACTAAGTTTAGATGAAGATAAATAGTTTCAAATTTTTTTAAAAAAAAGAAATTAATGAATTTATGCTAAATTCCTTTAAATTAAAAATTATAAAATTAAAAAATTAGTGTAAAAAAGATCATATATAAAACACATAACCAAACAGGAATGTTTTTATAAAGATTATATGAATGGCATTAAAACGGTGAGTGATTAAAATTGCCTAAGAGTAAAAAAGAAAAAATCGCAGGTTTAGAAAGACATAAGCAGCAACAGCGAGAAAAAGAGAGACAAAGAAAAGAACGGAGAAAGGTTTCACTCCCTAAAAGTGTTAAAAAGAAATAGTTTTATGTAGTTCTTTAAATGGTTGTTTCAACATCCTTCTTGTTATATTTTCTTACTCAGTCAATGGAAAAAGTTGAATTTAAAAAGCGAAAAATTTTCCGAATTTAGAAAATAGGAAAACCAGATTTTTCAATAGAAGTTTTAGCCAAAATATATTGTGCCATACAGTTGAGACTTTTTTAGTCAGGTAGTTGCTTTAACAAAATGTATCTGTTTCTTATCGATTTAAAATGAAAAAATAGACAAAAAAAGAATGTTATTGCCTTTCTTTATGCCAATTTAAGTTCAGTTATGCGATCGTTAATTATTCTTGTAAGTGTAGTTCTTAGTTTCTCGCCATGCAAATCTTTGGGGATTTTACGTATATTATTTGATAATTCAATATCACCAACAATATTTTGCACCCATTTTTGAAAGTCCCCACGCTTAAAATGAAAATTAATTGATCTAATATCCACAGATTTTAGAATTGAAGAAAACTCTTTTAGACTTCTAGCATTTTTTCCTGTGTAGTCTCCTTGCGATCTATTGAAGCGAAAACCTTCATAGCTCTGGACGGTTCTTAAGATTTTTGCAACAAGAGCTTTTTCTACGCTTTTCTTTGTTTGTTTCATAGTCAAGATAATTCACCTCCAGTAAGATTGTTGAAAAAATTAAAAAAATAGATAATATTGTGCGTTCATATTGTTATTTTGATTTTGGAATTTATGAATGTGTTCAGTGAATCTGAAAATCAGTCTAAGGCACTTGCAACATTAGTCCATACCCGCCAATTCCACCGCTAATATGTTCCAAATCTAAGTACACTTGGTGTATTCCCTTTGTTGCAGTTGAGCTGACTGTTAATGTTAGAGTCGATGACAAAGTTCCACCAGCAGTAATGGAGCCACTGGTAGGGTTAAGCACTCCTGTTACTCCTGAGGTTGAAGCGTGACAACTCATAGATACTTCACCAGCATAATTATTAAGTGATGTTACCGTTACTATTACAGTTTTACTGCTTCCCTGCTTTATGATTATGGCACTAGGATTTGTTGATAAGTATAGGGGATCCTGGTCTGGAACTGCATACATGTAGATTTGAACAGTTGTTAATCCTCCATTATTTATGGATGTACTCAAAACATAGTGATTACTATAGCCCACTTTGGTTGCTATGGCATTATATTTACCGTTAGGTAAGCCCGTGAAGATTATTTCACCATTGTTTCCGATTACTCCCGTTTTTATTGTTTCTTCAGGACCCAAAATAGCTACGTTTACGCTAGTCACTTCTGACTGAAGCACCATGGTTCCATCAGGAGTTGTAGGGTTATTATTTGCTAGTAAGGTGTTTAAAGCAACTATCCCCGCAATAGAACCAGCTACTATTACGATTATCGTAATCAATATTTTCTTATTCACTTTTTTTTACTCCTATTAATATCGCTGCAATAAACAGCAAACTCTTTATAAAATGGCGCATATTAATAAGTTTTTCTAAACCAAATTATATTATTTAAGAAATTAATTAGGACAAAAACTTATATTTCTGTTGTGAATATCTTTTATTGAAGGTTACAATTGTGCCAAAAAACATTATCGATGCACTTGACATAGAATTATTAAAACAACTCCTTGAAGATAGCACACAATCCAGCAGGACTTTATCAAAGAAATTAAATGCGCATAAAGATACAATTCGCAAACGCACTCAAAAATTGTGCAAATTGGGAATTATTGAAAGATTCTCTATCTTAATTAATCAATCTAAATTATATGAAGTGTATCCGTTTATTTGGCGAGTGATTTTCTCAATTGGTATTATTAAGAATCGAACTGAGCTAATTAAAGAATTGCTCGAACTTCCTAATGTTATTGAAATAGACGAAGCTACTCCTTCTGCACCTCATGATATTCTTGTTCATGCTCAATTTAGTAATATGAAAGAGTTTGACAAGTTCACGAAATATATAAAATCTAAAGAGAACGTCGATTCCTCTAAATTTCAAGTAACTCCCATCCGCAAGCAATATAGAAGAAGAAAAAGAATCATTTCGGCAATAATCGAAAAATGAAAATTAATGGCAAAAGGTCTTAGTTTATGAATAACAACTAAATAATCCTATTCAATCAAACGAAAATCTAAACCTGAAATGAAACATACTGCAAAATCCAGAGTCCTTTGAAGTATTCCCTGATTTTCAAAAATGTTTAGTTCTGATTTTTAACTAATTTCTGATTTTGGATTTAGATTTAATTTATGAAATTAGTGTAATTAGCTTCTGTTTTTTAGATGCTCTCTCTGTGGAAGAATGCCTAAATCACTAATCGTAAAAAACATGAATTTCTCTTCTGAAAAGTTGGAAAAAATATGTGACTAAGCACCACTGAGAGCTTTGAGTTAGCTGAACAGGTTTTTATTAGATAATAGCTTTTCTAAACTTTTAACGGCGGTTTCTCTGATTTAGTGATAGATTGAGTTTAATCATTAACTTGGGCTGAAGTTTTGTTTGCAAGCTTCCCTTTTTCACGTTGAGCTTTTTCGTATCTATGATAGATTCGAAATCCAATGTATCCTCCTATTATTGCTTCAATTATCATGATTGGAAGCATTATGGACATAATTGGGATGAACCATGCAGTTGAAATTCCTTCAATGAAAACGAATAAAGAAAAAAATAGTAAAATAAGAAACGGTTGCGCTGTCCAAAAATAAACCTGTCCCAGTATAGACCACCAAACCAGATTATTGTTTTTTCTAAAAAAGCTATAGAGACTGTTAAAAACGACATCTAATATGAACACATTTATTAGGAATGGAATTTTGGCAACTAGAATGGTGGGCGCATAGCTGCCTGGAACAACTAGGGTGAGTAATTGAAAGATTATGCCCTGTAAAAGAAATAGCCACCTTTTTCCTTTGTAATAGAGCAAAGAAAAACTGTATATAATGTTGTAGAAAATGTTGAAAACATATCCAACTCCTGGAACTCCTGTGATTAGGTAAGGAATTTGAGCTATTAGGATCAGAAAAGCAAAACCTAGAACTGCAAACATAATAGTAGCTGCAAGATCTTTGCTATCCAAGTAATTCACCAGTTAAATCTGAACTGTTTATGCAAGTGGCTATAGACTATTAGTTTTTGCTTGTACTTGATGCAAAAAACTCCTCGAATATCTTGTTGACTTTCTCAGTTTCTGTGTAAGTTATGAGTTCTGCGTTTTCTACAATTTTGAGTTTAGATCCTGAAATTTTCTTATTTAAGAATTTAAGATGAGATAATGGTATAATATGAAGTTCTTTTTCGCCTTCGATAATCAAAGTAGGTATTCTTATCTTATCTACAATTTGTCTTACATCAGCTTCCAAAAGAATTTTGTAATAAATCAACATCATTTTAGGATCGATAGTTTTGTCCCTGATCTGATCATAAATGCTGGTTTTTCTTTCTGTTTTGCGCTTTATTCCTGAATATGGGGCTGCTTTCCAAACCATTTCTCTGTATTTCTTCCATCCCCATGATGGTGATTGAAAAGCCTGTGCCCAAAAATCATCGAGTTGTTTTTTTCTTTCAGGCTGGTCAACATAAGCTGGTTTCGAAGGCGTAGCTATCAAAACCAATTTTTTTATCTTTTCAGGATGTCTAACAATATAGTGAATTGATAACACTCCTCCTAGAGATGCACTCACTAGAAAAATATCGTCTGTTTTTAAGTCTTCAATTATTGTATTCATAATTTCCAAGTATGATTCAAGACTATATTCATTATTACTAGTTCTTTGAGTGAGGGTTTCAGGCAAGTCCATTAAGACAACTTTGAATTTTTGAGAAAAGAAGTGAATTTGTGGCATGGAAAGGATTGCATTTCCCATATAGAATATTATCTGTTCTCCTTCTCCATAAACAAAATATGACAATTTCATTCCGTGTTTTTCAATAGTTTTCGTTTTTTGGATTTTCCTATTTATTTTATCTGCCAATGCAGCATTGTCCGTGCTATCAATTGCTTTTTTGTAAAAATTATTAGCTTCTTGATGCTGCATCATTATCGAATGAATATCACCTAATTTTTCAAACGCGTTTATCTTTTGTTTTTCCCATTCCTGGTTGTTATCTGCCAAATCAATAATTTGAGAGTAGAATTTGATGGCTTCATCAACTTGGTTTTCAGTAATTTTAGGGGTCCAAACTTTCTCCGCTTCTTTCAATAAAGTTGGAATTCCTTTCTGAGCATTTCGTGAGAAATAGTAATGCTGCGCGAGTTCTTTTGAGATTTTATCAAGATTATCTTGATGGGTTTCCTCCAATTTCTTGGCGATAAGAGAATGATATTCTCTTCTTAAGTTAGCTGGTAAATTTTCATACAAAATGTTTCTGATATTTGAGTTGCTAAATTCATAAGAATTTGCCTTGTATTGAACAAAATTATGTTTTCTTTCAATATTATTTAATTTTTTAAGTAGCCTTATCCGAGTAAATCCTGAAACCTGTTCCAATAAATCTATGGAGAACTCTTCTCCAATGACGGAAGCACAATCTAAAATGTCTCTTTCTTCTTCTGTCAATAAATTGATATTGCCAACATATGTTTTTGAAAGCTCTCTACTTGTATCTTCATTTTCCAAAGATATTAATTGGTTTTTTTCTTCTATACTCTTAGGTTGTAATTGTGCAACTTTTTTCTCTTTAAGAGAATTATGCGCTAATTTGGAATCCTTTTCGATATTGCTGATGCCTTTTTCTATTTCAGTTGAGCTTTTCCAATAATCCTGAAAAATTCCTTTAAAGGTTTGGACAAGAGATTTATAGTTTGTGTAAATGCAAACTTCATCCTTTTGAGTTGAGACATCCGTTTCAGATCTAATAAAAAATAAAATGTCTTCATCGTCTCTTAAAAAAAATCTTGGAAAAGCATCTAATTTAGAAAAATCAAGTTTTGCTTTCAGGTCAATTTTAGAATTTATGTTTTGAAGTAGCCTTTTTATTATTTTCAGATTTTGCAGGTCTAAGTTTGTCACTAATTGAAATTTTGAGTGAACATTATTTGGAAGTGTTTCTAGAATACCATTTTGTTCGATTCTTGCTAAGGTTGATAGTGTTACTATCCCAGAGATAACATTTTTTGTCTCTTTGATCATCTGTTGGATTTTTGAAAAAATTTTTTTATTATTCTCAATTACTACAAATTTTTCATGTTTTAATTCAAGTTTGGATTGATTTATTACTTTCCAGTCTTCCAGCAAGTTCTTTTTTGCCTTTTGTACTTGGATGACTTCTTCTTGTTTTGTTCTTATTATGAGATCAATGGTTTTTTCCAATGGTAATGCTATAAATCGGATGGGTGACTCAAGAGTTGTCTCTACAAGACTTTTGGATTGTAGACTTTTTAGAATTCGGTATACAAGAGATCGAGCGATTTTTGTGTGTTTTGCAATTTCTCCTCCTGTGAGAACTTCGTATTTTGCAAGAAACAGGTAGACTTCAGCTTCTTTGGAGGTAAGTCCAAAATCTTTTAGGATGCTGAAAGCTGTTTTTTGGCTCACTTTGTCTCCAATCCATTTTATGTGTGACTAACTTTTGTCACACCCAGATTCTTATTTCATTTTGTCGCTTTAACAATCTTTCGGTGTAGAAGTATGAATTCTCTGTCAACTGTACTGGGAGGTGAAAAAATGAGTAAGAAAATCTTGGTGATTTTTGTTGCTTTGTTAGCTGTTTCAGTATATGTTGCTCCTGTAATGGCTTTTGGACCTGAAAACACAGAAGAAAAAAATCCTAATGTTGTAATTGATGGCTATAATACTCAGATGTGGCTCCCAAGTGGCGTGATGAATGAATGGATTGAAAACCCTATGGCTCCTGGTCCGTTTAGGGTAACTCTCAAAGATGCAGCTGAGTTTCAAATTAAAACAGCTATTGTCCCACTAAGTATACTGGAAATATTTGCAAGTGAAAATCAATGGTTCTATTTCAGTCAAGATGATTTTGCAGCATTTCGAGTTCTCAATGGTAAAGATCCAGCTCTCGCAGATAATTATATTGAAGGTGTGTACATAAAACTCATATTTGTCGGCTGGTAGATAGCCGAACCATTTTTTTCACTATTATTTGAATCGAGTTGAAGAAATTGAGTTTGGATAGAGTAATAAAAAGTCTTGTCAATTTAGGTCTTTCACAAGCTGACGCAGAAGTATATGTTCACATAGCTACTAAAGGTCCAGCAACTGCAAAAAATATAATAAAAAATCTGACATTCAACAAAAGGCAGATATACCGAAGTTTGAAGGCTCTCCAAGAAAAGGGTATAACTTCTGGAAATGATGAATATCCAGCAGAGTTTTCTGCAGTTTCTTTTGAGAAGGCTTTAGATTTGTTGTTGGAAGTGAAAAAGGAACAGGTGAAGTCTCTGGAAGCCAGCAAAGCTGAACTCATCTCAGACTTCCAAACTAAAAAGAAAAAAATCCGTGGAAACTGACTGAAAAGAAATTTTTTGGCTCCTAAGACTAGGTCGTTTTAACAATAAGACAAAAAAAGGAATTTTTCCTGACTTAGAGATCTATAACTGAGAAAAACAATGAAAAAAACCAATCCTAAAATCTTCAATTAATTTTGCAATTCCAAATTACAGTATTTTCTTTGAATGAATTGAAATTTGATTTAATAGTATATTCATGATTCATATTCAAAAATCGTTTAACATAAAATATTCATAATAAATAGAATCTTGAGGCCTATGCAGTGGTTTATGGGCAAGATGATTCAGGATATACTTATGATGAATCACGCATTAAAGATAGATTAAGAACTCAAGACATGGTGAGCCGTTTTGTAACTAGTAGCGAGTTCCTAAATCCTAAAAAAGACAAAAAATTTGATTTCGATAGAAGGTTTTGGAATTCTTGGAAAGGTAGAATAGTTAGAGCAATAGTATTGGATGGCGTATATACCAAAACTGAATTACTAAAAATCACTAAACTTAAAGAAGAAAATTTTGAAATAGCACTTCAGGAACTATTCCAATCTAAACTCATTGAAGAAAACCAAGACACTTTCCGAGTTCCAAAAAATGTTTACAAACAATGTTGGGAATTTTTTAAAGATTTACAAAACAAACTAGTTTCTTGGGTTCAAGACAATCATGGTTCAAAAATGAGTCACTTCTTTCTCTCAGATATTCATCTTACTAATTTTACAGATGAACTCATGAAAAAAGCCAAACATGAAATTTTTGTTCTAAATCCGTATGTTGAACAATGCAACATCAACAAGACTCTAATGTCAATGAGTGAAAGCGGCGTAGACGTACATCTTGTGGCTAGATATATAAAACCGATGAAATTCAAGAAAAAATTTCTGTCAAAAGGAATATTATATATGCAAGATGAAGCTATTCATGCAAAAATAATTTTAGTTGACCGGCGAGTTGGAATAGTGTCCTCTATGAACTTTTTCCCAAAATCTGTTGCAGGTGGATCATATGAAGCTGGAATCGCAAGTACAGATAGAGATGTTATACACTCAATACAAAGATACATCCACGAAATAATATGAATCAAACAAGATTGAAATATCTAATTAAACTGGATTTTGATTGATCGCTTTGGTTAAAAAATCAGAAATGGAATTTTTTAAGAAGAGAGAAAGAATTCAGAAATATTTCTGGAATATTGTAGGTGCTGAAGAGCATACTTCGTTACCGAAGTTAAAACATGCGATAATAAATGAATTTAAAAATGATAATGATAGATTTGTTCAATCGCAAATTGTGTTGATGCAAACAGAAGCGAGAATAAAGATTGAAAGCAAAGTTAAAGTTTGGATTAAAAGACCAAACATATAACAGACAAATCCATTGCTTGCACGAGCATGCAATTATAATAATAAGAAAATTAGAGTGAATGTAATTTTCATAGTCAACTATCTTATTAAATTAATTAGAAGAGCTAGTCGAGTAAACAACTACACAAACTCTATTTTGCTTGTTAGATATCCTTTTACTAAACTTTTTTCATTATGTAAAATGCTGAAATGAAAATGCTCGGATTCTTTTTGACCATTATGATCTCGCTCTGGAGTTGTCTAAGCAGTTTGAGAGAGTCTAAACTTTTCGTGTATTTATGGAGTAGTGTGTGTATTTTTTCTTCCAAAGGTTGATAGAACTCTGTCCACCAAGCATCAAAAGGTAATTGAACGGTTTCTTTGAGGATATAACCTTGCTTAGGTATATTTGTGAGTGAATTTGTAGCATCTTTTATTTGGCAGTGAATAACCAAGTAGCCATTGCGTTTAAGAAATCTGTGCCATTTTTTGAGGCATGTTTCGAATCCAATCGTTCTTATTGCACCTTCAGACCAGATTATATCGAATGTTTCATCAGGGAATTTCATCTCGAACATTGAAAGATTGATGCCTTTGACTCGATTTGATAATGCTTCCTTTATTATCTTCCTGTTAAGTTCATCTATGCATGATTGGTCTATGTCAATTCCGATTACTTCGCCATTGCTTATCTTTGCTAATTCAATAGTGGGTATACCTGAGCCACAACCAATGTCTAGTATTTTTGGTCTTTCTTGGTAGGATAACTTGAAAAAGGATTTTCGTGTATAATTAAGGAAATTTGCTCTTGCTTGTTCTATTTCCTCAAGCACAACCATAAGAATCAATTCTAATTTGGTTCTTAGAACGCATAAATTTTTCTTCAAGTTAGCAACTTCAGAAATTAGAAATCATTCTGAAGACCAAATTTATAACAGACAACACCCTTGCTTGGGCGCGGGTGCAAGTGCAGTTGTCAAAGAAGGGTAATTTAGTTTTGTATCTTGACAAGGAAATAATCCAAGAGTCAAAAGATCTGGGCTTTAATCTTAGCAAACTCTTTGAGAATCACTTAAAACACCTGATAACGCAGTTTTCATACATCAAACAAGAAAACACTTTGAATATAAAGAATCAAAAATATGGTAAGTGGGCCGAGCCGGACTTGAACCGGCGACCTTTGGCTCGTAAAGCCAATGTCCTAACCAAGCTAGACGATCGGCCCAATTTCTTTTGATATCATCTGTTTCATTGATTTTTATTTTTCTATTGTGA
>Ga0209635_10000236_pt1 | contig 36182 bp, 40 predicted proteins | sample DeeMarSWOR230_32_FD_187463 | JGI IMG/M metagenome (GOLD analysis project Ga0209635, IMG submission 187463) | Marine sediment microbial communities from White Oak River estuary, North Carolina - WOR-2-30_32 (SPAdes) (version 2) | ecosystem: Environmental > Aquatic > Marine > Intertidal zone >...
ACCTGCAGAAGAGGCTTCAGACATGGCTTTTCATTTTGTCCAATAGCGAAAATTGGAAACATTTCCTTTGGCATTTCCTTTGTAACTGGCAGCAATCGTGTGCCTAAGCCAGCTGCAAGAATCACAGTCTTCAATTTATGTTACCTCGCATCTACGTAGTTGAACAACAACGTATAATTTAGATTTTTTCAGCTTTATACAGTTTGCATGCCCACTCGCTTCTTGGGTTCATGTACAAGAAACAGAACGGTGAGGAACGCGGTAACGATCAATCCAAGTGTTACGTAAAAGGGCAGTTGAGGGATGAAACTTACATAGAGATAGTTTCCAAGCAACATACCGAAGCCCATCACGATGTATCCAACGAAATTCCTGAACCCAACTACTTTGCCTCTATTCGCGGATGGTACAAGATCCGTTGCAAGCGCCATCACCGAAGACATAACTAACAATTGGCCAATTGCGAATAGACACATCGAAATCATGACAGTTAAGAAGTTGCCACTGACAAAAATCAATGTGGCCGCGCCAAAGACGAATAGGCCAAGAATTAATGGAGTCTTCCTTCCAATCTTGTCAACCATCTTACCGATCGGGATAGAAACCACAACGATGGTTAATAAAAGCGGGATAAATACAAACCACCATTGTTCCTCGGGTATCAGAAGCACGTCTCTTGCATACAGTGCATTGATCACGTTAGTTACCGACATTCCTAACATTACGAGGGTCTGAACGATAAACAGCCAGAACATTGATCGTGGCACTGCTTTCCAGACACTGAAGCTTTCTTTGATGGCCTTCGGGTATGAAGAGACAAAATAGCTGAAGTGCATTGACTCTCCGTTCGTCATCGTTTCCTTCAATCTGAGCCGCCATACCGCTGCGGTGAGATACAGAGCTGTCATAGTTAGGTAGATGATTCTCATACTCGTAACCAGCCCAAGTTGTAGCAGCAGAAAACCTGCAATTATGGGGCCAGGAGTGTTGAAGGTACCATGGATAAGCTGTATGATTGAAGAGCCCATGCCTCTGCGCTCTGGAGGAAGTGAATCTTGCACCATTGCGAACAATGCGGGCTGATAAATCAGACAAAGACTGCTCACGATTGCCCCTAACAAAATGAAGTGCCACGTCGGGGCAAGTGCAAAGAACAGGAATGACAAAGCCATTCCAAACGTCATGGTCGTTATGAGCCAACGTCTTCCGTATTTGTCTGCAAGGTAGCCGCCAGGAAAGGCTACGGCTGCCATAGCAAGGAAGTTGGCAAGACCTATTATTCCCAAGGCCAGACCCGTTCCGCCTAGAGCTTGGACGTAATACTGAAAGTTGGGGACCGGCATTTCCATAGCTAAGTCCATTATTATCCAGCTCACTACGAGAATCTGATAGTTGCCTGTAATGAAGGAGAACTCTCGCCTAAGAACGTCTCCTATCCCCATGAGCTTCACCCTTTCCTTCACCCATGGACGCCTCTTAATATAAGGGTTAGCTTCTGCATGTGGAATAACATGTACTTGGCAGGATTCCTTTCGAGAAGTCTCACCATAACTTATAACAGAGAACTCAGTTAGAGGTAAGCTTATGCGCAAGTCTAGGCGTAAGTTCAGGGACCATGATTTTCTGCGTACGACCGAGGGATTCCTTTTCTGCGTTGTCGGTCCGTTTCATCCTCCTAATCGCGTTATATCTTATGTTAAATATGTTCCAGGTAAACTGGGAAAGTGGGGGAGAGGCAAAAGAAGATTTAGGCGAGCCATGCAGGTTTACACCATTTCCAGCCTGTTGAATACGTTTAACCGTTTAGAGAAGCGCTATCCTCACTATCTGTTTTACTCGCCCTTCTACAACATTTTGATGACAGCCGTTCCGCTTGAATATATAGCACGACATTACAAGCCTGAAGAAAAGCTTGCTCGAATTTTTCAGATCTCTCGTTTAGACGGCTTACAGAAAAAATTGAAACGATTTGTGTCTCTCGTAAGCAAGAAAAGCGGCGTTCCACTGGAATCTTTCGGGGTTACGGGCTCTATACTGCTTCACATTCATCAGCCTTTTTCCGACTTAGACGTAACCGTTTATGGATTAAAGAACAGCTTAGCAGTGAAGAAAGCCTTAACTGATGCTTATTCCTCCTGGAAATCTGCAATTCAAAGATTTGAGGACAAGGCCTTCAAAGGATGGTGTAGGAGCAAGATGAGATCTTTTCCTCTAACCTTTGACGAAACTAGGCAGATTTATCAGCGCAGATGGAACATCGGAGTTTTCGAAGGCACAAGATTCTCTGTGCATCCAGTTAAGCTTGAAGAAGAACTTACACAGAAATACGCTGACAAAATCTACGAACCAGTCGATCCAATTGTCATGAGTGGTGTTGTTGAAGAAAACGCCGAAAGCATGTTTCTTCCAAGCGTATATCTTGTTAAGGATTTGAAAATCATCAAAGGACCGCAAGTAACCAGCATTAGAGAGGTTGTCTCCTACGAAGGCCTATACAGCGACATAGCAGAAATCGGAGAAACAATACTAGTAAAAGGCAAACTTGAAAAGGTGCACAACACGAGGACTAAGCAGAATTATCACAGAGTCCTCGTAGGCTCACCAGAAGGAAAAGGCAAAGAATACATCAAACTCGTCTAAACTATCCTTAACTGGACCATCGTTTGAAAAGTTTATGTTCTATTCCTAATAGATCTAAAGCTTTTCCGACAACGAAATCTATGAGGTCTTCTATTTTCTCGGGTTTATGATAGTAGGCCGGCATGGCGGGCAGAATAAACACGCCTTGACTTGCCAGATCTAGCATATTCCTTAAATGAACCACGCTCAGCGGAGTTTCTCGTGGAACCAAAATTAGTTTGCGTTTCTCCTTTAACGTTACGTCGGCTGCTCTCAAAATGAGGTTGTTAGAGTATCCATGTGTTATGCCCGCAAGCGTTTTCATGCTGCACGGAACAACAATCATGCCGTCTGTTCTGAATGAGCCACTCACAATCGGCGCGCTCAAGTCATTTACATCGCAAACGTGGACAGCCAGTTTCTTTAAATCGTTTTTAGTAGTCTTCAATTCATGTTCAATCACGCTTTCCGCAGCTTTGCTGACAACTAGATAAGTCTCAACTTTCTTTTCTCGTAAGGCTTCAAGGAGTCGTTTGCCGTAAATAACTCCGCTGGCCCCAGTTATGGCAACAATTAGCCGCAAAATTCCGCCAACTATTCTGATCCTAAAACTTCTTTCAAATAAGCTTTAAAGGGTCCAAGTTTGCCCCCATAGTTTCCAGCTGAAATCTTCACTACGCCAGGAACCCTTGCCGTCGCCTTTATTCCCTCAGCCATCGCCCTTTTCACAGCATCAATGTCCAAGCCGTTTATCACAATTTCATAAATTGAGTTAACATTTTCTGGAACTTCTGAATCTGACACCAGCGTTTTCAGTTTTGGACAGTAGGAATGAAATGTTGATGCCTTAAGTTTGTATTTCATTGACCCGGCCTTAGAGCCTGCTCTGCAAACGCCTCCTGGAAAGGGCAAAACTGAATACTGCGACCTTTTGCGTATAGCTTCGACCGCATTTTCAGCTGCTTGCAGTCCAGCTTTCTGGTTTTCAGCCATAATTAGAAAGTTTCCACCTGCAACTGCCCGCATGGCACCAAAGCGGTCCTCGACAGTGAATTCTCCTTCCATAACTGGGATTCGCCAAACTTTTCTTCCATACATTTCGTCTCTCTTTTGGAAACCATCGCCGAACAAGCGGAGACTTCTCCCCACCTTTAACCTTCTTTTTGCTTTTGGCAACGCGTCAAAGGCTGCTGTTGTAGGACAGGTCATTATGCACTGTCCAATTCTCAAGATCATCTGCGTTTTCAAGTCTCTTCGCGTTCGATGATAAATTTGAATTAGCGCTGCTGAGCGTCCATCTGGAGTTTTATCGGGCGGCACTGTGCCTTCTATGCCTGCTTCTGCAGGAGACATTATTATTGAAGCAGCGAAGCCTGTTGCTGTTTGCGCTGCTGTTAAAGCCCACTTTTCAGTGTCAGCAGTGATTAGAACCCGCCCAGCCCACATAGAAAACATTTCAGCGAATGTATTTACTACACAAGAAATGTTTCCAGTCGGGTGATGTCTGACTACAAAGTCGCCATTATCTTTGTCTTCCTTCATGATTTCGAGCCATTCATTTTCTCTTGCGGTAGATTTTGATTCCATCTCTTTCTGTGACATACTTGAACCCTGCTTTGAGAAGTTCTTCATCTGCTTTTAGACTTTTAGATGTTGCGGTATGGTATTTTTCAGCTTCAAATAGTGAACTGTGAAGAAACGCAGGTCTAAACTATTCTTCTACTGTAATGCACCAAGGTGAAGCCGAACGTAATTGACGCGATTCCCATAATCATTAGGAAAATTCCTGAATAACTGAGTCCAGAGTCATAAAGTGTGTATCCGAATCCAACAAGAAAGACCCCTATTACTGCGAATATCAAGCCAGAAATCATGCCTCTCCTAACTTTTTTCAGATCTTCTTGGAGACGAGCTTGCTCAGCCAACTGATCCCTCAGCTCTCGAATATATGAAACTTTTCTCCTTAAATTATTAAGCACACACAAACTGAAGTGAGTTTACATACAGTTCATGATTGCGGCACATAATAGACATTCATCCGGGATTGGGGACCCTTTTGGACGAGTTTTCAGATAACCAAGGAAATGTGCACAACCAGCTGGCTTATTTTGTTCAATACCTCTGGTTTTATTCATACTGCTTTTCTTTGAAGCATTAAGAGGAGTTTCTGTTCTCTCTACCTTTCTCTCCTTTACGCTCACCTTGGAAAAACAGTGAGGACAAGCACAATAAGTCTCATGAGAACCGTCTGCCTGAACTGTTAGCTCAATAGGTTCGGTGAAAGATCTGCCGCATTTAGAGCAAGAATAACCGATTGTCTGCTTCGGAGACATTGTTATACTCCCTTCTGTTCGATTTGTAGCACCTGTTTTATTTCCCAAAAGTATCTGAGAATTTTCCATCCGCTATTAGTTATTGCATATATCGCCTTTTTCTTCTCAATCACTTTCTCTTCCACAAGATTTTGTCTTACCAAGAAAGTCAAATACCGTTTTGCTACGTTATGATTTAGGCTTGCCTTGTATGTGATATGAGTTAGACTTAATGATCCACGAAGAGCTAAAACCTCCAAAATACTAAGGTATATTTCAAGCTTGGATCTTGCCATTGTCTAAACCAATTTCAGACTTCATACTATAAAATATAAAGGCTTTATGAATTCAAACTCAAATTTTTCCTTAAATTATTAATGCAACTTGAAATGAAATAACTGTAATAAAGAAATGGGAGGTGACAGTTTGTGGGAGAAAGTGGATGATAGAACCCTGGAAGTATTGAAGCAGCAGAAAGCTTTCGAAGATGAGACAGTTAAGAAACTTAGTCCTTTGTACAATTCTGCGACAAACCCTTTTGTTAGAATCTTTATTCACCGAATAATTCTGGACACCATGAAACATTCTGACATATATCAGACTCTAATCGAGTTAAATCGACGTGTCGCACTTGGAGAAATTGACAGAAAGAAGATGACTGAGGAGCTCACGATGCACATCAAAAATGAAAGCAAGATGCTGGATAGAGCAAAGGAAATCAGCAGAACTCTGAAAGATGAGAACTTCAGGAAAATCTTAGAACATATCATCGACGATGAAATACAACATCATCGAATTTTGCAGGATATCTTTGAGATAATTAAAAAAGAAGGTGAAGACTGGAACCGCTATCTCTATGACATGTTCACAGGAGCAGGAATTCCATAAGACTACCTTTCTTCACATGTTCGTAACCTTTCATGAGACCTCTCGCCAACCATTCTATCAATATTCATAATAGTACTAGTAGCAATCATAGTCTACCGAAGAATGAGAATACCAAGTAAGATGAAGTAAACACTAAATGCCCATTTTTTTATGTTACTTAACACCATAATTACTGATCTGCGAAAAATTGCGCAAGATAATGCAGACAAGCACGCTAGTAGGTGCTTAAGTGCGTAACATTAAAAAGAAAACGTTTCAAACCTAAGATTACAACCCTGCCTCTGTCGAGTCTGCTAATCTCTCTTTTAATTCCTACAAGCTTTATATATGCATCAGCATTGACTTTGATGACGAAAACAGGGCCCGTTGCCCAGTCCGGATTAAGGCGCCGAATTGCCACAAGCAAAGCAATGCGTAAGCCTCCGGACGCCTAGCAAGAGAAAGCCGGAGATCCTGGGTTCAAATCCCAGCGGGCCCGCCAAGGTGAAACATAAAATGGTTTCGGTTAATCCGTTTGGAGAGTTACGTGTTGCGTGTGAAACTGCACTACAAGATGTTTTAAGCAGACTTTTTCCGAAAGTTTCTGTATCTGTTAGGTTGGATCTGCCTCCAAGTCCCGAGTTTGGCGAGTTGGCGTCTTCTGTTTGCTTTGAAATTGCAAAGCAGACATGCAAGAGACCGTTAGTTGTAGCTAGAAAAGTTGTTGAAGCTCTAGACGTATCGGAGTTTCCACTTGTTCAAGCGGTTAAGAGTGCCGGAGAGGCGTACGTAAACTTTTATGCAGATTTTGCAGAGTTTTCTCGCTTAACAGTTGAGTCTATTCGAGCTTTAGGCAGAAAATACGGCTACGTCAAAGATAATAGACCAACGAAAATTATCGTGGAGCACACAAGTGCTAATCCAATCTCTCCTATCCACATTGGACAGGCAAGAAACCCCATGCTAGGCGATGCCTTGGCCAGAATTCTAAAGGCTCGAGGACACACAGTTTTTCGTCACTATTACGTTGACGATGTTGGACGACAGGCAGCGGTCATCGCTTACGGCTACGAGAAGCTGGGCAAGCCTAAGCCAGAGGGCAAACCAGACCATTTCATCGGCGTAATCTACACTATAACAAGTTGCCTAATTGAGGTTCATAGATTAAAGAAAGAAATCGGAAAAGCCAAAGAACATTCCACTTTAGAAGAGATTTCCAAGCTGCAACGAGAACTTGACGATTGGATGTCGGTTGCAGTAGACGTCGAAGCAAAGCATTCCCAACTTTTCAACGAACTTGCCGAAGAAATCAGCAAAGATGAAGACCCTGAATCAAAAGTTGCCCGCTTAATCCGCGAATACGAGGCTGGTGAAGAGCATGCTAAATCGTTAATCAGAGAAATCAGTCAACTTTGCATAGAAGGCTTTAAAGAAACTTTTATCAACGCTGGAATAAGCTTTGATTCTTGGGATTGGGAAAGCGACTTCGTTTGGAACAGCGACGTTAAAAAGGTGCTCAGTAAGCTGGAAAAAACTCCATATGTCTTTCATACTGGGCAAGTTTTAGAGTTTGACGCAGACAAGGTGGCGCAAGACTTCAACCTGAAGCAGGCATTCGGCGTTAGGGAAGATTATGAAATTCCCTCTCTGACCTTAGTTAGGGCAGACGGCACAACCCTTTACACAACACGGGATATTCCCTACACTCTCTGGAAGTTTCAGAAAGCCGAACGTGTTATCAACGTCATTGGAATGGAGCAGCCTCTTGCTCAGCTGCAGCTGAAACTTGCTCTTTGCGCATTAGGACAAATTGAATATGCGAAGAATCTGACACATTTCGCCTACAACCTAGTGAGACTTCCAGGTTTTCGTATGTCAAGTCGTAAGGGTCGCTACCTAACTCTTGACGAAGTGATGAACCAAGCCGTCAGAAGAGCCTATGAAGAAGTTTCTAAGCGTTCTCCACGTTTGTCTGAGGAGGAAAAGAGGAAGATTTCAAATTTTGTTGGCACTGGAGCCCTGAAATATGCTCTGGTAGAAGTGGATTCAAGCAAGCCTGTTGTTTTCACATGGGACCGCGTTTTGGACTTTGAAAAAAACAGCGCACCCTACATTCAGTATTCTCATGCGAGGGCAGGCAGCATCATTCGTAAGGCGGCGAGAGAGCCGAAAAGCGCCGACTATGTCTTGCTTAAGAAACGTCTAGAACACGATATCGTTTTGATGTTGGCGCGTCTCCCTGAAGCTTTCATAGAGGCAGCAGACAACCTTAAACCAAACCTTATCGCTGACTTTGCCAACACTTTAGCTGACAAGTTCAACACTTTTTACAATGCATTACCTGTCTTAAAGGCGAAGCCGCTAGAGCTTAGCGATGCTAGATTGGCTCTGGTTGAAGCCACAAAGATTGTGTTGAGTAACGCTTTGAATCTGCTTGGAATAGAGGCTCCAGAAAGAATGTAAGTTAGGCTAGATTTGCAGTTTGCCCTTTTTCATCAAGGGTTCTTTGTCAACAGTTACAGTAGGATTTTTAACTATGCCGTCAGAGTGGATGAGTGCTAATGCGTCTTGGTCGTAGTTGCTTCCGATGGCGAAGTGCACAGTGCTCAGGACTTTCTCGTCTTCTAAGACATTTCCAACAATCTTAGCTCTTGGGTTGAGTCCTACGCCAAACTCGCCAATGTTTCTGGCGTTTTTCGCATACTCTTCAGCTTTCTCCTTTGCCAACTCGCCTTTCTTGGCCATCTTTGAAGGCTTCTTCTCCGCCTTTCTAACGTAAGCTTCAAGTTTCCGAGCTTCTTTTCCTCCATCAACTTCTGTCACGAAACCTTCTTTTATAGTAACCTTGACTGGTTCCTTTATTATGAGCGTTCTCTCTAGGGTTATGCTGCCATCAAAAACTATTGTGCCGTTTGCTGTTCCAAGTGCAGGTGAAATGAAAACTTCGCCGCAGGGGAGGTTCCCGCCTTTTCCGGGAGTTTTGAAGTCACCATCATCCGTCATTGGTTTGCGTCCTTCTATTCCAAACGTGATGTCTGTGCCCAAGGCGGTTTTCACATTGACTTCCCCAGCGCTCTCCATTAAGTCTGCAACTTTTGTAGTTGTTTTCTGAAGAGCTGGATAATCTATTTGAACTGTTCGGGTAAACATGTCGATTGTCACTGTTGGAGACCAGAAAGCCCTTATCTTTTTAACTCCGCGAAGCAACTGGCTGAAAATATGGGTGTAAGTCTTCCCGTCTAATCCCTTGTAGGGGTCTGTCAATCCTTCCTTGTCTTTTCCTAGCTTTTCAGCACTCATGGAAATTACAACTTCTGGCTCTGTCTTGATAGCGTTAATAACTGCTGGCTCAGCGAGGTCAAAAGTCGTTTTCTTAGGCTGAACCATCAGTGTGGGTGATGCGCCAGCGTTATAAGACGACAAATACAAAGCCCGCGATATGTAGTAAACGTCTCTAACAGGATTAGTGACGATTAAGACGTGCTCACCATTTTTGACCGCTAAGACTTCATTGACAGCGACATCAGCTGCTTTCAACAATTCTGCGCCAACACGAAAATGAGGTATGTCCAAGCTGATTCCTCATGACTATTTCGGGATTTCCTCTATAATTGCCACTGCTGTGCTTGTTCCTATGCGGTTGGCTCCAGCATCAATCATGGCTAACGCGTCTTTTAAGGTTCGAATCCCCGCTGCTGCCTTTACACCCATGCCCTTGCCGACGGTTTGGCGCATCAACCTCACATCCTCAACTGTGGCTTTTCCACCAAAAAATCCAGTGGATGTTTTCACAAAGTCAGCCTTGGCCTCTTTTGTAAGTTTGCATGCGGTTACTTTCTCTTCGTTTGTTAGCCAAGCGGTTTCGATAATTACTTTGACTATGACATCTTTGTGCGAAGCCTTCACATTCACAACGGCTTCAATATCCTTTTTTACAGTGTCGTAATCTTTTGACTTCAAGGCGCTTACATTCATAACCATGTCGATTTCTTCGGCTCCTTGTTCTGTGACCTTTCTGGCTTCCAACATCTTAACTTCTGGCAAAGTAACTCCAAATGGAAATCCAACAGTGGAGCAAACCTTAACATCGGTTGCTTCCAGCATGTGCCTAGCCAGAGACACAAACGTAGGATTAACAACAGCACAGCAAAAGCCGTATTTTTCGGCTTCCCAACAAAGTTTAATGATATCATCTTTTGTAACGGCTGGCTTCACCAAGGTGTGGTCAATCACTTTTGCCAATTGCCTACGAGAAACCTGCATTTTCTCACTCATCCAAGGAAACCTAACTATATACGGAGAATATCTAAATACTTTCGTATTCTTGTTAGAGACAACGTCAGTGAAGACATTGATGAGAACAGAAGAACGATACGACCTAGGGAAGCTCGTCACATTCAAACCTAACAAAAGGTTGCCGATTTACAACTGGGTTCACTTCAAGGAAGCGTTCTCCCGCAGCTTTGCTGCGTTAATGTTAAACCAGCTTGACATTCACGAAGGCAACTGGGTTCTCGACCCGTTTTGCGGGGTTGGAACCACTTTGTTAGCAGCCAGAGAGAAGGGAGTAAACGCTGTTGGCATTGATGCTCATCCATTTTTCGCTTTTGTTTCGCAAGTGAAAACGCGGAGTTACAGCTCGGAAGCACTCTTGGAATTGAAGAGAGATTTTTTCTCCGAAAAGTTTGAAAAGCCCGATTTACGAAAGATAAATCCGCTTTTCAGGAAAGCATTCTCAAAATATGCTCTTGAAGATATCTTATTCTTCAAGTCCGAAATCAGCAAGGTGAAAGATAGAATCATGCGAGATTTCCTAGTTTTGGCACTTGTTGTTTCGGCGATGCGAGTTTCTTATGCGTTCAAAGATGGTGCTGTTATACGCTTCTTTAGGAGGAAGCATCCTCCTCTAAGGAAGGTGTTTAGAACTACTGTTAAGAAGTTTATCAGGCACTTGAAAAAGGCAGAGTTTAAGCCATGCGAAATCGTTGTGAAGCAGGGGAACGCTAGGAAATTAGGCTTTTTAGAGACTAAGAGTTTGGATGCAGTTGTAACGTCGCCTCCCTACCTCAACAAATTGGAGTACACAAAGGCTTTCGATGTTGAAGAGGTACTATTAAAGGAGCTTATTAGCATAGATTCAGCGAAAGCATACTTGGGAGCTGATTTCGGAAGAGGTAAGACTGTGTTTCCAAAATTGGGGTTGCCCCCTATTGCTGAAGCTTACTTTTCCGATATGGAATTGTGTCTGAGAGAAATGTACAGAGTTCTTCGAGTTGGCGGAAAAGTGGCGTTGGTTGTGGGTCAAGGCGTTTTTCCCGATAGAATTGTGGAGTCTGATTTATTGATAGCCAAGTTAGGTGAAAGTGTAGGCTTTAACATGCAGAAAAGGCTAGTTGTAAACAAGAGGGTTGCCACGAAACAAAGAACAGTTAAAATCGGTGTTGCTTTAGAGAGTGTTCTACTGTTAGCTAAATGAAGATGTTAGCTTTGGCTGAAACATCTGCTCACACAGATCTTGTCAAAATTGACGAATCTATACCGCTTATTGGATGCATAGCATTTGGTCTCATAGACCGTGGCACAAACTTGATTCAAGTGCGCCCAATATCGACATGTCCACTTTCATGCATATTCTGCTCAACAAACGCGGGTCCAAAATCCCGTATAAGACAAACCGAATATATTGTAGCTTTAGACCATTTGGTTGAAGGGTTTAGAAAACTTGTCGATTTCAAGGGAGAACGTGCAATCGAGGCGCATATAGACACGGTTGGTGACCCGTTAACATATCCGCATATCACAGAGCTCGTACATGAGCTGCATCAAACGAGAGGAGTTAAAACGGTTTCCATGCAGACTCATGGCGCTTTACTAAACGAAAAACTCTTGGATAGTCTTTCTTCAGCAGGGCTTTCAAGGATCAACCTTTCAGTTGATGCTCTAGATTCTAAACTCGCAAAAAAGCTTTCAGATACAGAAATGTATGACGTTAAGCGCGTAATTGATTTAGCAAGATACATAGTCCAGAATACTTCTATAGACCTGCTCCTTTCGCCTGTGTGGGTGCCAAACATAAACGATCAAGAAATTCCAAGAATCATCGATTTAACATCCAAAATCGGAGTTGGAAAAAGAAGTCCGCCGCTGGGAATACAGAAATATGAGGTGCATAAACACGGACGGAAAGTGAAGGGTATCAAGGCGCTGAGATGGAGACAATTCTACGGTCAATTGAGGGCATGGGAGAAACTATGTAAAATCAAGTTGGTTCTGCGTCCAGAAGACTTCGGAATACATAGAAGCCGAATGCTTCCGATTTTGTACAAAAGATTCGAAAAAACAAGGTTACGCGTAATAGCGCCTGGATGGCTTAGAAAGGAAAAGCTAGCAGTTACATTGCAAGGTGACAGAGCAATGACCTTAATCAACGCCGAAAAAATCCCAGTAGGCGCAAAAGTCAAAGCCCGCATAGTCGCCAACAAACACAACATCTACCTTGCAGAAACAAGCTAGTTTCTTGGCGGGCCCGCGGGGATTTGAACCCCGGGTCTCCGGCTCCGCAGGCCAGTGTCCTAATCCAGACTAGACTACGGGCCCTATTCGACCTAACAATTTAACCATTGTAATAAAAAGATTTTTAGTGTTGATGAGGTAGTGGTTGAAAAATGATTTATGCCTGAGGGTTTAAAGTGAAATTGGGCAGCGAACATGGCCAAGCGAGGAGTCTTCATCTGTATCGAAGGGATTGACGCCAGTGGAAAATCAACGCAAGCTCGTTGGTTGGTAAGAAACCTTCGTCGAAGAGGCTTTGACGCCATTTATACAACCGAGCCCAGCAAAAGCGAAGTTGGAAGTTTCATACGGCGATATATTCTTCAACGTAAGAGACGAGTTCCAGCCGTGGTTGAGGCTCTTCTTTTCGCTGTTGACCGCGTTGACCATGTTGAAAGCAAAATCGAGCCAGCGCTGGAATCTGGCAAGATTGTGGTTTCAGACCGCTACGTGTACTCTTCTCTGGCTTATCAGGGAGCGGCTGGATTAGACGTCGGCTGGATTGAGCAGATTAATAGGATGGCTCTTCCTCCAGACTTGGCGATTTACATAGATGTTCCGCCTGAAGTTGTTGTGAAAAGGATGAGGCGAAGGCGGTCTGTTATGGAAACCTTGAAGAATCAACGCAGGGTACGGGAGATTTACACGCAGCTGGTACGCGAAGGACATTTAGTGTTGATTGATGGTAACAGGCCAGCGAGCGAAGTGACGCAGAATATTTTAGCTGTTGTTCTTAAGCGTTTAAAGAGTGCGTAAATACTTTAAAACAAGCGCTTTCTGGAATTCACCTTTCATTTGTTCGTTTATCTTGTTTGTCAGAAAAGTAATGAAGTCTTCCAGGGAGACGCGTTGATTTCCCCGTTCATGGGAGACGAGAAGTTCCACGGTTTTTCTGGAAAAAGTCAAGCGCAGAATGTTGTAGTCAAACTTTAACGGAGTGTGTTTTCCTTTGGTGTTGGCGATGTGGTAACGGATGACAGAGAAAATGTCAATGATACGTAAAGGTTTGGTTTCTATTTGCTTCTTGAACCGTTCGAGTTCCTCTTTGTCTAGGTAGTTGAACGACATATCTTCAGCTATGCCGAATTCGAAGCTGACTTCGCATTTAGACGTTAAGAATTTTGTGAAATCTTTCACGCTGTATACTTCGTGGTTCAGTTGGTGAGCCACTTCAACGATTGCATTTTGCAGTTGCTGCGTAGAAGAGGGAAAAGTGAATCTGGCTATACCATGAACGACCTGTGGGAAGTTTTCGTAGCGTCCCAGCAATCCCCTTTGGCCTTCCTCATGGCGTTTTCATTTTTTTTATCTTTTCAAGATTCTGTAGCAGAGTAGATAGAATGTTGCTCAGTTTCTGTAGTTGTTCTGGGTCGTTTTCTTGTTGAATCTTGCTTTCTATGTCTTGAATCTTCGCTAATACAGTAGTTTCAAGCTTGCTAAGAAGCAGTGGAGCTGTTACCTTCGGAGTTGGTTCACCCTCTTTTACTACGACCACTTGTTTTTGGCATTTGGCGCACCATAGTTTTCCGCTTCTCAGTTTGAAAATTGGTGAAGCGCATGCTGGGCAAGAGAGGTCCGTAAGCGTTGCGCCTTGGCGCAGAAGGTTAACCATTGATTTGAGTTCGTTTGTTTCTTTGGGCAAGTTTTGTGTCCTCACAAGGGATTTTAATTGGGAGTAGGTAATATAAGCCTCGGTCTAGTCCAAACAAATTGCGAAAGAATGAATATATTTCATGACAAGGGACGTTCTAGATCATCAATCGGATTCTTAGGATTGCTTCCATTAAACCTTTCTCACGGAAATAGTCGAACAAATACATTTCTATCTGTCTATTGGTAACGCTCCTTCCAACCAATAGGTGACTCAAATCGCCCTTTGTAGGTCTGCTTCTGAATTTAGGCATTATTATGTTAGGTTTTATGTTGAATTTCTTGACAACTTTTATCTGAAAACGTTCCAAGCCATGTTGTGGACATTTCATCTCTACCCATATGCTGGTCAATGCGGGCAGGTCCCCTTTCATGAAAGATGTTCGAAGAATAGGAATATATACGTTTTACCTTTGGTGTTCTATTAAACAAATGAAATGCAACAAGACCCCAAAACACCCCAGCAACTACCTGCCTCCGTACTTATACCTTTCAGGTCAGAGCTGGAAGCTATGAAGGTCAAAACCATGTTTTGTAATGTTTGTAGTTTCCAATCCAGAGAAGAATAATAACCATTCCAGCAGCAAACATGAAAATGTGACCCAACTCGGTTCGAAGTGGGATTGTGGTTTTAATCTCCACTGTTGTGCTCCAAGCGCTTGTGGGTGTATGATACTTCGCGAGCACGTCAAGTATGTCTCGTAGTTCTTCAGTGCTCGTGGAGTACATGAATTTTCCACTAGTTTCGTCGGCAATCCACTCTAGAAGTTCTGGATTAGAGTCCATTCCAACTTTGCCTACATGTAGCGAGTATATGGGAACTCTTTCGCTGACGGCTTCCTCTATAGCTGTAGAGATGGAGGTAAATGGGTCCGGATGGCCATAGTTTGCGAATCCGTCAGATATCAGGACAATTACATATGTGCCGTTGGATGAGTCGTATGGACTTAGCAAGCTTACAGCCGTTTGCAATCCATATCCAATGTCGGTTGTTTCTTCTAAGCAAGGCAATCCTTCAGCTAGCTGTATTTCCTCCAAAACAGAAACAACATTTTCTTTATTCTCTGTTAGAGGAAGCGAATTTCTTATATCAGAATCAAAAGCAACAACGCCAAATCTCACCTTTTCACTTGAATTTTCAACAAACTCTACGAGTAGATTTCTAGCAGCTTCTAATCGTGAAGGGGTTACATCTTCGAAGCCCATGGAAGCTGAAACATCGATGGCTAGAAGTATTCCTCCGACAATATCTGTCTCTTCAACCATGGGAACGTCTACAGTCTGATTTATCTCGCTAACGGTTAGCAATGTGGGACCGGCTAAACCGAAAGCTATGAGCATTATTGTAGCGACTTTCAACGCTAGACTTATTCCTCGCCAAGAATGCCTTTGAACACCTTTTCTTGTGACCATCCTAATTAGTCTCGAAACAGGAGGATAGTGAAAAACCTCAAGACTTCTCTTAATTTTTTGAGCGAAATAGTGGCTCATAAGAGTTAAAGCGATAAAAAAAGGAACAAGAAGAATCACTTCAAGTCTTGCAAATTCTATCAAAGGCTAAACACCTGTAAACCATGTTAAGAACAAAGAAATTACCAGCAAGGCGGCGAAAAACAGAAATGGTGTATAGTAGTCTTTTGACTCGAAGGTAAGCGTTTCAAATGCAGCTTCCAGCGCACCAACTTTGACTTCTTGAGAAATCGTTGAAACGTCAGTTATCAGAGCTTTTATCTCGTCGCTCTTGACCTCATAAGACTTCCCTCCAGTCGTATGGGATATCTCTTCAAGAATTACTGGGTCGGCTTCGCCTATCCCATAGGTTCCAAGAAAAACTGTGAAAATGGGAATTTCCATATCTGCGGCTGCATCAGCTACAGAAGTCAAATCCATTATTCCAAGATTGTTTTTTCCATCCGAAAACAACACTATTGCTCTTCCACCTTGATATGTTCCAAGCACTCCCAGTGCTGCGTCTAGGGCAGTTCCTACTGCAGTGGATGGATGAAGCGTTTGGTTGTCAATCATGTTTATAATGTTAGGTCTGCTTAGTGTTGGCAACATTTCGTTGTAGGTTTTGTCAGCGAATGATAGGAATCCTATTAGATCTGCAGAACTCATATTGTGAATGAGGAGTTTAGCCATTTGCTTAGCCACTTGGAGTCGACTTGGCTTCAGATCAGAATTGTTCATGCTATATGATACATCCATGAGCAACATAATAGTTGAACTGCTTTGAGCTAGTTGTTCTTCAGAAAGTTCTTCAATAGGCACCTCTATAGTGACTGGGAAATATGGAAAAGCGAGCAGAAACGAAAGTGCTAAGATCACGCATATTTTCATGCCAATATTAGTAATATTTACCGCCTTTCTCACAGTTTGCCATTTGACTAATTCCAAACGTTTTTCAGCAATTCTTAGCCTTTTGTGTGATAGATAGAGAAGTAAGACCAAGATTCCTGCTAGAATAAATCCAAAAATAGCAAACGATGAATTCTCAAATCTTATCGGGAAATCTATTACGGCCATATGTATCTCAGCCTTGTTCCGGCTGACCTTTTATCCGCATTTTCAACGAGTTAAACGCGGTTCTTAGTGATTCGTGATACCTTTGCATTTCGGGGTCACCTGTACCTTCTCCTTCTCCCAACAATCCAAGACCTACATCTATTGCTTCTTCTGCTGCCTCTATGTCACCTTGCTCCAACAACGTTGACGCCTTCATGAATTCCCTAATCAAATTAAGATAGGTCTCAAACTGTTCTAATCCCTGTAAATCTTTAAGCTGATTCTTCACATCTTGAGCAACGTTATAGGCATCGCCTTCCAGTGACTTTGGGTCCAGTTCAGAGGCTTCATTAGCAGCCTCCTGATATTGCGGTTCTTTTAAAGGTTGAAGTTTCTCAGAAATTTCTTGAAGAAGTTCTTCAGCCTTTTCATAATCCTTGCTGGCAAGTGCATGCTGCAGTTGGTCATATTGCTCACTTATATCGTCCATTTCTTTCAAGTAATCGGCTCCCTTCAAGATGCTTTCCAGAAGTGAAACGTATCCAAGATATATTCCTGTTCCATTCTGATACTCTCCAATTGCATTTTTTACTTGGTATTTGTGATCTGCAGCCACATACTGGTAGTTAACACCATCCAAACTCTGGTTCCGTAATTCAAACTCGTCCACCAGTGGATTTAATGTCTGCAAGCAAACGGATGCTCCCTCAGCAGCATCAGCATATGCTCCTTGGCGATAGAAATCCAGCGTGTTCCCTAATTCTTCACTAACAGCTAATAGGTTATCTATGCCTTGAGTCATAACATGAGAAGAGTTGAGAAGAATCCCGTAGTTTTCTGCCATTTTAAGCACAAATTTGTCGTTTGTGCGCTCTGCAGAGGTTAGCTTCGCTTCAGCAAACTGTTGTGACTCCTTTGCGGCTTTGAGTAACTCTCCTGCCGATTCTTCTCCACCCTTCATGAAGCTTATCAATGACTCGTGACTTCTGCCAATGGCTACGAGTAATGACTCACCGCCTTCGATAGCTTCAGTTAGCGGGTTGCTCTCACCACTAAAACGGATATTACTGAGCAAAACAGCGGCTATTATTAGCGCTACCACACCTAAAGACAATGCAATCGCGCGTGTGCGCAAGCCAGCCTTTAACCTCACGAACTTAGGCATAATATTCAATAAAGGAGTTGTTTAAGAATTTTATAAGCTTGCCGCAGCCAAGAAAACTAAGATCTAGTCTTCCTTGTTTTCCAAACTAACCCGAAAACCAGAATAGCAGGAACTAAGACAACGAGGAGAACCAAGATTCTGACATCAAACATCCCCCGTTCTTGAACTGAAAAGTTGTGCAAGATAACTACATCACCATGATGAACAGGTTTGAATGATACACTTAAGCCCTCAAATCCAATACTGTTTGTCTCTTCTGAAATCAACGTTCTAGATGTCTCTTTGTCCCCTTTGATGAGATGAAAAGTGATATCTGAACCATTCCGTGTTAAGGCTGCTTGAACCATTTCAGGTTCAAAAATTATTTGAAAACGAAACTTGTCTGGATTTGTCTCATACAACTCTATATCCACAGGTTGGGACAAAAATGTTCCATACTCATTAATATCAAAAGTTTCAAAACTGCCAAAAGTTAAGTTGGAAACTCTCATTAAGGTTTTTGGGAGCCATGTAAAGGGAAATATGGCATCAGAAGAATTTTCGATCATCCAAGGTACAGCATAAATGAGTGAACGAGGAAAAACACTTTGAGGCTGCACACATAAAACTTCTGCGTCGACCCAACCAGTTCCGGGTAACCATACTTGAATCCAAGTTTTAAGATCAGCATTGGTGAAGGTTCTGGTTGGAACTTTCGCAGCTCTGAGTATTGTGGCTACAAGCAAAGCTCTTTCAAAACAGAATGAGTTACCAGTTTCCAAACTTTCTAACGGATCATTCAGAAAGTCAAGGATATCTTTTGTGTTGAGCATACCTGTCATTAAGCGCTTGATTTTTTCGCGATCATACGTTTGGGTATCATTGGCGAAATTCAGAATATTCCTAATTGTTTCAATCATATCTTGTGTTGCATAAGTTTTCGCTATTTCTTCAACAGTTGTGTCATTAACGGGCATTTTTCTGCCCGGGTTAAGAAATGGTTTTATATCATCAGGATAGCTTTCAGGAAAAGAAACGGATTCTGGAATTGTGAGATCCTCTCTAACGGTTTCTGACGAAACCCATGCCAAAGTACTTATGTAATCTCCTTTATTGAATGTATAATTCACAGCCAACCAAAAGTTTCCTACATCATCTTCATAAATGTCTATACTTTGAGCGTTAGAAGAAACCAAAACGGCTAGTAAGCTTACATTTATTGTTGCGACATGATCTTGAAAACTTTGAGGTATGGATTCCCAAAACACAACACTGCCTTCTTGCAGAGTTTCAAGCTTAACAAATACAGGATGAGAAGTACGAATACGAATTCCGTCTCCAGCTGATACAAAAGAATTTTTCTTATCTTGTCCTCTGAACGCAAGATTATTCGAAGATATAGAAGTAGGTACCAGCAATGGGAGCAGAAGTATAAAGATAGATAGAAAAGCTTTCCTCAGCGATATGCACCTTCTCTAGCCAGTCTGTAAAGGCCAGCTATTTCCGGGATTCTACCGTCAACTTCACGGAAGCTCTTGAGTAAAAGGACTTTAGCTCCAAACAATGTACACCTGCCAATTATGCCCTTCAAAAGACCATAAATTTCGCGGTCATACTCACTCTTGAATTCTGATGTGTCAATCGTTATCTTCTGCAGTTCTTCGCTTTCTGTTACGGTCAGCCAGCCAACATTTGGAAGATTAATCTCGCTTTCATCTGCAATGAGCAGTATATTTACTAGGTGTCCACGAGCCCACATGAGCCGCGTGAAGTAAACGTAGTCACCAAGTTCATGATTGATGTCAGTGACGAGATTGATAATAGATCTTCTCTGCAAAGCCCTCACAACTTCAACAGCCATTGTTTTCAGATTCGAAGTTTTCCCAGTTCGGTAAGATTGACACAGAGTTCTCAAAATTCGGTAGGCTTGCTCACTGCTCCTTGCTGGCCGAAGGAATAGTTCAACTCTGTCTCTGAAGCAAAATAAGCCCACGTAATCGCTTCTTCTTTCCGCCAAGTCTGATATCACCAGTGCTGCTCTTACTGCAGTGAGAACTTTATTTCTGTATTCCATACTTCCACTTTGGTCCAAAATCAACAAGACGTTTAGGTTCTTCTCTTCTCGGTATTGCTTTATAAATAAGGGGCTTTCTCCACCAGGCTTAGGAGGAGTTCGAGCAGCAATGCTCCACTGTATCCTTCGGTAATCGTCTCCAAACCTGTACTCTCTTACGCTTTCGTATTCTATGCCTAAACCTATATAGCGGCTTGGATGCTCTCCTTGAAGCATCGTTTTAACTTTGCTCTTAATATCGATAAGCACTTCTTTCCTGTTTTTGCATATTTCAAGTATCATCTGCTTCGGGGTTTCTCTAAACAGTTTTTGTCACCGTTTTTCTGGCAATCTCAAGAATGCCGCTTATCACATCTTCGGGCTGAACACCTTCAATTATCTTCTCGGCTTTCAGAATTATTCTGTGGTTAAGCACGGAATAAGCCACATTGTCTACATCTTCTAGTTGAACAACATTTCTACCGGACAAAGCAGCGTAGGCCTTAGCTGATTTCATGAGGAAAATGCCAGCCCGAGGACTCGAACCCCAGCTTACTTCTTCTCGTACCCTTGAGTATCTTACTATCTCGGTAATGTATCGCTTAATCAGTGGAGGAACAGCAACTTTTTCCGCCACAACCAATTGCATATCACACATTCGAAGAGGGTCATTTATTATTGTCTCAAATTCCTCTACAGGCTCGGTTAATCTCGTTTCATGTAAATCAAGAATTTTTATTTCATCTTCAAACGTTTCAGGATATCCCATTTTAACCTTCATTATAAAACGGTCAAGCTGAGCTTCAGGTAACGGATATGTTCCTTCCTGTTCTATAGGATTTTGCGTTGCAATCACAAAGAAAGGTTCCTTAAGCAAGTGTGTCGTGCCACCTATTGTGACTTCCTTTTCCTGCATCGCTTGTAACAAAGCTGATTGAGTTCGTGGCACAGCTCTGTTTATTTCATCTACAAGAAGAAAATTTGTGAATACTGGTCCGAAATGAGGGCGGAAATCCATTTTTTTCGGATCATAAATTAATGTTCCCACAACGTCGGCTGGCATTAGATCTGGAGTACATTGAACCCTTTGAAAGCCCTTCTTCTCCTTTAAATTCAAGCCTTTTGCTAGGGCTTTGGCTATTGTTGTTTTAGCGATTCCTGGAACTCCTTCTAGAAGAATATGTCCTTTTGCGAGTAGACCAGCTAAACTAAGTCGTATCTCTTCTTCGTACCCGATTATTGTGTGAGAGAACTCGTTCATTAATTTGTCGTAGAAATCACTGATGGATGAAAGAGCTCCCATATGCAACACCTTAGTAGCCTTTAGATTTAAGTTCGGAGTGTGTTGTCTGAAGAAGGACAACGTCACCGATTTTATGCACAATGTCCCAAGGAATATCCATTAGAAACTCCTTAACACTCCGTTCAAGGAGAAGGTTCTCAGGCACTTTAAAGGTGATCTTTGTATTCTTCATAAAATCCTTTAGATCTTCCATCATTACGCGATAGACATAAGAACCCCTTTCTATTTCGAAGTATTTCTTTATTGTTTCTATGATGTCTGGTCTGCCGATTTTTTCTAGATGTAGAAATAACCAGCTTAGCCTCACCGAATCAGTCGGCTTTGATGAGTATACCCTTATTCCAGGTGAATCTGAGAATAGTACAACGGAATCAGCGTATCCTACTGCAAGTCCGTTACTGTCGACCACTAGTTTCTCTCTTATCATTTTGGTATCTCGATAAGAGACCTTTTTCTGAACTGGAATTTTCCTGAACTCAGCTTCCTTCGGTTCATGCAAAAGAATGATCCTAATTACCCTCGACCTTTCTCCGGTTCCTAATGTTGCTATTCCAATAGTCTTTACATCACTTAAAGTCAGGGTTCCTTTTGGCTCTTTTCTCCCTTCTGCAATCTTCTTGGAGGGAATCTCAATTCCCAGTCTTTCAGCGTATTTTATGTAATGTTCGTCGGTTAGAGGCTCTTCATGCTTTAAGTCGAATTCTTCCTGAATATTCCTTGCTAGGACTTCAGAGCGTGATAATCTTTGAAGTCGAGCGGTAAATGGCAGCTTTACTCCTTTTAATAACTCCTCTCTGACAAAGTCTATGTCCACTGCTGTTCTCTCATCTGGCTTAGTTTCATAAACGAGAAGGCTTATTTCATCTTCCTTGATGTCAATTTTCCCAACTTTTCCGTAAATGTATCCTTCAGAATCTAAAACTATAGAGTCGAGCAATTCATCTTCTCTGTACGCTCTTTCCATTCTCTCCACAAAAAGTTATATGCCTCTTTCCAACTAAAAACCTTGATGGTCTTACTCAAGAGAAGAGAAATCAAACCAAAACCCTTAAAAATTCTCAAAACTGGTGGCTATATCCTACTATTAGGTATATTCATCGGCGTCACTCTTGGAGTTTATGTTTTTTTCAATCCCTCACTTTTCCTAGTCCTCATAAACATCAGCCGGTATGAAGCTACATTGTTCTTTTTGAACGTGTATCTGCCAAGCTTTGTCATAATATTTGCATTAGGTTATGTATTTGTTACGACCTCAAAACTTGAAAGGCTCAATCTATGGCACACTGCAACTTTATGTACATCAATCCTTCTATGCCTAACTTTATCAGCACTTTCAATCCTGAATTTCTTATCATTTGTAGGGGGCCTACTAGTATTAACCGCTGTAGTTCTCGCCTACACGAAGCCTACATTCAAGGCTTTGTGGAAAAGAGAAGCATGCTTCTTTGTTGAGGCTGGCACCATACTAACTACATCTGGTTCCATGGTCTTTTTGCTAATGTGGCTCATCTCTAGGTTTCTGCGGACATATTCTCCGGGAATATACGAAATAAGCCATAGTTATGCCTATGTATTATTGGTGATTGGGATTTTCTCTCTGCTGACTTTTGTTTTAACTCCCTTACTATGCATGCATCGTGCCAACAAGGGACCTTGTGGAATAATTAGTCTAGCAATAAGTATGTTATCTCTTGTAACTATTATCCAAAATCGGTATATTTTCTACAATCCTTCGACATATCAAGGAATCTTTCTGTTGAGCACCGGAGCCATTCTAACTTTTTGCGGAGCAATCATTTTCATAAAGCTTTTCCTTTCAGAAGCCATACTTTCTCCTACTTTTGGGCCTTCATTTTTCTATCAGGGAAATTATTGCCCCTATTGCGGAGAGCCTTGGAAAAACTCTTACAAGGATTTCTGCTCAAATTGCAAGAGAAATCTACATTGGAAATCAAATTTGTCTTACTGTCCCTATTGCGGAAGACTGGTTCCCAGAAATATTAGAGATTGCCCCCACTGCGGAGAATCCATTGAAGGCCCTCCAGTATACATTAAGAGGGCGCGTAAATGGGCTGAAATAAAGCGATGCGAAGAAGGGTGGTACTCCCTTCGCTCAAGAAAAGGTGAAATCTGCCTAGCTCCCCTCAATGAACTTACAACATTATGTGACATTTCAGAGGACGAACTACTGCAGCTAGTATCAGAAGCTACCGAGAATGGAGAAATTCAGAGATCTAATGTGTTACTTGACGAATATTTTGAATTAATCAAGACTAGAGTCAGCGCATGAATACTCGATTGTGAAAAATCCGAACCCGATTCAGTATCGCTCAAAGGTAGCACATCTAGAAAATACGGCGAATTGTGTTTTTCTCCGATATTTTCAACACACGCATAGAGATTGCGCTTTATAAAACAAAAAATTGAGACTTCACCATTTTCGTTTCTAGAATTAAAGATTTTTAGCATAGTTACGAAAAATATCTTAAATATCAGTCTCGTCTATTTGAATATCGCTTAAGCTTGTGGTTTAGGAGGCTTTGGAGGCTTGTCTTATGGTGAGAAAGAAAAGGTTAGAGGAATATGAGGAAAGAATTAAGCAGGCAACGGTTGTTCTTGGAATGGTTGCTGAAGACACTACGACACCGCGCAACATCAGGCGAGCGGCTAAAAAATCTATAGAGGCACTTGAGTTGACGCAGTATACACCAGCAGTTAGGGCTTCAAACGCCATATCAGTCTTAGACGAGATTTTGCAGGACCCCAACATGCCACCTTATACGCGTGTTAAACTTTGGAACGTTATGAGCCTACTAGAAGCCATAAAAGACTAGAAACAAGACATCTGTTGAATTTTTCTTGGTTTGATTCCTTCCTAGGAGTATTTTCAAACCTAGAATGTAGCAAGTGTGAGAGACCGTAGGCTGTTCTGTAGAGACATAATATTTTACTAAGAAATAAACCGTAGAGCATATATCTCACTTGTTACATGTTGTTTTGGGCTTTGGAAGGATACTCCTTGAAGTTTGATGTAATCATTGTTGGCACCGGTCCCGCCGGAATATTTTCCGCCCTAGAGCTGACGCAAAACACCCAGCTTAATATTCTCATGCTGGACATGGGACCCGAGCTTGAAAAGCGCAAGTGCCCAGCCAGCCGAGGAATAGGATGCATTAATTGTCAGCCTTGCACCCTGTTGTCTGGTTGGGGTGGTGCGGGAGCCTTCAGTGACGGGAAGCTTACGTTGTCAACTGAGGTTGGCGGCTGGCTCAACGACTATGTGTCTGAGAAAAAGCTTGCAGAGTACGTAGACTACGTTGACGGCATATACCGAGAATTCGGAGCACCTGACCATGTTTACGGAACCAACCCAGACAAAATCGATGAAATTGAACGAAAAGCAGCTTTTGCAGGGTTGAAGCTGATTCGCCAAAAAGTACGCCACATGGGCACAGAAAGATGCGCCGAAACCCTTCACAAGATGCGTCGACATTTGAAAGGAAAAGTGAAGATTCGTACTGGTGTTGAAGTTCAAGGGCTTCTCGTAAGGAATGGCAAGGTTCAAGGTGTAAAAACGAGTCAGCGTGAGAAAATCTTCGGGAAATACGTAATTGTTGCGCCTGGTAGAAGTGGCGCTGAATGGTTGAAGTCTGAAGCCCAAACCTTGGGCTTGAAAACGCTAAATAATCCTATAGACGTAGGTATCAGAGTTGAAGTTTTAGCTTCCGTTATGGATGAGCTTACCCACACTCTCTTTGAGCCTAAGTTTATTTATTACTCAAAAAGCTTCGACGACCATGTGAGAACATTTTGTGTAGCGCCAAACGGAGAAGTAATCACAGAATCCTATGACGGGATTCTCACAGTCAACGGACAAAGCTACGCTGAGCGCAAAACAGAAAACACCAATTTCGCCATACTAGTCAGCACACGTTTTACTGAACCCTTTCGAGAACCCATTGCCTATGGCAAATACCTCGCCAGACTGACTAACCTTCTCAGTGGAGGCGTAATTATACAAAGGCTAGGTGACCTTGAAGTTGGGCGGCGTTCTACTGAAGAGAGGATTAGGAGAAGTCTTGTTGTTCCCACGTTGAAGAATGCTACGCCCGGCGACTTGAGTTTTGTTTTGCCTTATCGTTATCTGGCGGACATTCGCGAGATGATTCAAGCTTTGGACCATGTTACGCCTGGGATACATTCAAAAGACACGCTACTATATGGCATAGAAGTCAAGTTCTACACATCAAAACTAGAGTTAAGCAACTGCTTAGAAAGCCAAATTCGCAACTTGTTCACCATAGGCGACGGAGCAGGAGTAACCAGAGGATTAGTTCAGGCATCCGCATCCGGCGTAATCACAGGAAGAGAAATCATCAAAAGAGAAAAGAAGGCCAGCAAGTAATCTACCGTAATTACTTAACTTTTGATTCTCTTGAAGCAGTCAGCAGTCAATTACACAACTTATGTCTCCTCAGCTTCTTTGCAGTCACCAAACACTAATTTGCTAGAATACAAGATATGTCTGAAGTCTGGAGCATGGTGAGACAAGATTTATGTCAAGAATCGTAATATAGGTTAAATCTTTTAAGGCGCAACATACAAATAGAAACGTTAAACCAGAAGGGAGAAGATGGCTAAAATGCCCAAAACCCGACCTGAACTTGGAAAAGCCTCGGAAGAGGCCGAAGCCATTGCTACGCGTATTCTTACAGATTCTCATCTCTCGGCAATCAAAAGAATGCTAGAAAAAGATCATGCAATCGACTGCTTACTACTGCTCTACCTAAACAGGGGTAAATGGAAAGAAGCTAAATCATACATGCAACAGTTAGGATTAACCCTGAGTGACGGAACTTTCCGTTCGCGTATGATAGAAATAGAGCATAACAACCTGGCTAAAAGTCACCCAATCGATCCGCTTAAAAAATATTATACGATCACTGGAAAGGGAGAAAAACTAGTTCAGCTTCTTATCAATCTCTTCAAGAATCTTTAATGAGCTTCACCATAAGACGATATGCGAAGGCTGTTCTCTAGAATCTAGTGTAGTAAGTCGTAAGATTTAAATCTCTAGATAGCTCTATTCTCGTAGTGAAATCGAAAAGGAGGGATAGTATCCAAAATGAAAAAATTGCTCAAGAGCAGAAAGGCGCTGAGCCCAGTGGTTGCGGCGATCATCTTGATTGCTGTTACAGTGGCTGTCTCAATCGCAGTCGCAGCGTGGATGGGTGCTTTGACATTCACGTTCATGCAGACAGAGGAACTAAAGATTCTCAGTCATTCATGGAGTGGCACAACTTACGTTGATCTAAATATTAAGAACACAGGCTCCGCGGATCTCACAATGGAAAGTGTTCAAGTGAATAATAATGCTGTCACCACAATTGACTGGGATACTGGAACGGCTGGAAACCAGACGGGTACTCAATCAGTAGCAGCAGGCGCTTCATACACTGTTCGAATATGGTACAGCTTCTCATCGGGAACCAAATACGAGTTTGCGATATTGACATCAGGCGGCAACAAGTACAACTACGTAACTACCGCGCCTTAGAGTGTGTAAAGTACGAGTCAACATGAGATTGGGGGTAGGATTCCTCTCTCTAAAATCCCTATTTCATATCCAATAGGAGGTATAATGAATGGTCGTAGAGTTAAAAGAATATAATTCAGCAGCTGAGATAGCGAACACATTGGACAGCGAAATCTCTCGAACTAAGAGTATGCTCGGCGAATATCTACGTCGACTAGACGAGATTCGATCCTTAGCTGAGCGCTCAAAGAAGATACGTGATGTAGTTTTCAAACTTGCCGGCAAGAAGGCCGCGGCGCAAACCTTGGGCGAGATCAACGTGGGCAATCTCAATGTCGTCTTAGATGCAAACCCGTTTCATGAGTTGACCGCCATCGAAGAGGCTGTCCGCAGCCAGCAAGAGCGACTACTAGTGTTACAGAAGGCTCGTGAGGCTTTGAAGTGGGTGGATCAGATCGAGGACACTGAGGGACTGAGATACTTGGTGCTTGAAAGCGATGGAGTGCCAGAGAAAATTTTGCTCAAGATCGCGTAGGATTTTGAAGGATGCATGAGAAATGAATGAAGAAATTTACACTATTGCCTTGGAAAATGCTTTAACGGAAATTCAAAATGTATGTGAAGATATTAAGTGGACTTTTATCCTCACTAAGGATGGCACCATAATTTCGGGAAACAATGACAAAGCGATTGGCCCTGAAACAACAGAGGCCACAAGTTCCTTTCAGAGTCTAACGGAGAAGGCTGAGGCTGTAGGAGGACTAGACCAGCTGTTAATTAATGGAGACAAAGGAAAGGTTCATGTTTCTTCTATTGACGACATGTATCTTGTAACTGGAATGTCTATGAAAGCGGACATAGCTTACATGCGTTCGATTACTAGTGTTGTGTTTCCAACAATTAAGCGAGTTCTGGAGAACATCAGTGCACCTATTGGTAAAGTGGGTCCTACCCCCCTCAAACCCTTGTTTTCAAAGCCTCTTGAAGAGGAAGTAGCTGAAGTTGATGAAGAAGAGCTAGAAGATCAGGAGCTTGATGAACCGACTGAAGAAATCAAAAAGGCAAAACCAGTTAAACCCTTGCCTTCAGCGCCCTCTCAGCAATTGATCGTGGATAAGCTTGGCGGACTACTCGTACGCTCGGACACGGTGCAGGTAGATTCTGAGGTTCTAAAGCGGTGGAGCGCCATTTTGGGTATCAAAAAAGTCAGTGAAGTTGAAATAGAGACTTTCGGCGGAAAAATCGCGCAATGCAAAGTAAAGATAATAAACGACCGTAAACTAGAAGGTAGAGGGTTCATAAGGATACCTGACAAGACTTGCCAAAACCTTGAAATCAGAAGAGGCGAGTTAGTGCGGGTAAAACCAATTGAGCAGGAGAAGTGATCTAGTTATGCCAAAGAAAAGGGCCTTGCAGCTTGAAGTTGAAGATTCAGTGGATGTGGAAGCTGAGATTAAAGAGGACATCGGAGCAGATCTTCGGGCGACATTGGAGAACATCAACACTAAAGAAGGGGTCATTGGCTATATTCTGAGAGGTCCAACCTCTGCCTCTGTAGATATCAAAGACCCGAGTAAAATAATTGACTACGCTGTTTTGTCGGCGGCGTCATTTGAATCCAGCGAAAGCTTGTCTCACCTGTTCGGATCGAGCAAGATACACAGTGCAGTGGTAGAAGGCAAAGAAGCCAAGATTCTTTGCTTAACAATCGGCGACCATCGTCTCAGCGTTTTCATGGAGAAAACCGTGGACCACAATTCCATATATAAAAAGTTGACCTAACCATAAATTTCCTTTGTTTTGAGCATTTCCCTCTTTTGCGGGGGATAATTAGGTTTGAAAAGAAGAGGTTTATCATCCATTTGAAAAACACCCTTCTTTTCAGCCTTCTCCCTAAACGCTTTGACAAAATTTAGTTTGACCGTTATCATGTTATTTTGTGAATTTGCATTCTTATTTGCAGGTAAGGTATAAAATCGTGTTTAGCAAGACGCAATATTTAATACTGACTGCTTCTAATATCTGAATAGGAGAACAACAATGCTACGAATCAAAAGCGCATTCAAGAAACTGGGAAGGCGCAAACCAGTAACCATTCCGCCTGCACCACCGCTTTCTATACCGAGAGGGTTCACAATAGTTGATAGACAATCACTCTACGAACCCTTCGCACACGCTGTTATTGTGCAGAATCCCACAACTGGCGAATACAAATACATATTAGACGAACTGCACCTCGACACCTTTGAAAGAGAAATCTACAACAAAGTCCTAGAAGTTCTGCTCGCCGAGATTCACGCTCCAAGAGAAGAGTTGGAGAGCGCAAGAGAATTCTTCGACAAAGAAGCAAAAAAAATCGTGGACAAATACCGAATAAGCCTTGGATGGCTCCCAGACGTTTCCTGGTCAAAAATCCTTTACCACGCCGAACGAGACCTCGTCGGTTTCGGACAAATCGACGCGTTAATGCGAGACCCAAACATAGAGGACATATCCTGCGACGGCGTTGGCAAAGCAGTCTACGTCTGGCATAGAAAATACGAAAACCTAGAAACCAACATGATTTTTAAAAACGACGAAGAAGTAGATAACCTAATAGTTAAACTCGTCCACATGTCAGGAAAACACGTGAGCACAGCTTTTCCAATAGTGGATGCCTCTCTACCCGGGAAACACAGATTGGCTGTTTGCTACAGACGCGAAATAACACCTTTCGGAACAACATATACTATAAGGAAGTTCCGAGATGATCCTTATTCAATAATTGACCTTATCGGTCTTGGAACACTGTCTGAGGAAGTTGCAGCTTACTTCTGGACATGTCTCGAAAACAGAGCTTCTATCATGGTACTCGGCGGAACAGGCGCAGGCAAAACCACCGCCCTAAACGCACTTGCCTGCCTTATTAGGCCTGGAAGCAAAATCCTTACAATTGAAGAAACCGCTGAGCTTAATGTGTCCCATGAAAACTGGGTCTCATTCATCTCTAGACAAAGTTACGGTCTAGGCGAGAATCACACAGGCGAAGTGTCACTTTTTGATCTGGTGAAGGCTTCCATGAGGCATCGTCCAGACTACCTTATCGTAGGTGAGATTCGAGGCAGTGAAGCCTACGTTTTGTTCCAAGCGCTGGCTACAGGGCACGGCGGCATGTGCACCATGCACGCTGAAAACGTTGATACAGCGGTGAAACGTTTAACCCAGAAGCCTATGGATATTGCCCCCGCGTACATTCCGCTAATGAATCTTATTTCGGTTGTACATAGAGTGCACTTACCTAAGGCTGGTGAGATGAAAGCCTATAGACGGCTGACCTCGGTAGATGAAATCGTTGACTACGAGGACTATCGCAATGTTTTCAAGTGGAAACCAACAAAAGACAGCTTTGACTCTTCGGTTGAAAATAGTGCGCTGCTCCCTGCCATTTCGAAGCATGCTGGGCTGAGTAAAGAAGAGCTGATAGAAGAGATAAAACGTCGCAGAAATGTTCTAGGTTGGATGCGGAAACATAACATAAGAAGCTACAGAGATGTTGCCGCGATTATAACCGAATACTATTCAAGACCTAAAGAGTTTTACGCCAAGAAGGTGGAGAAGTTTGTCTCTGCTACATAGCATTGAAGGCTGGTCTTATCGAATCTTCGGCAATATGGCACCAAGGTTCTTGAAAAGCGTCTTCGAATTCAGGAATGAACTCAAGAAGGCAGGAATGAAAATCTATGCAGAAACTTATGTTTCTATGATGTTTTTCTGTGCTTTACTAACTGTTCCAGTTACCATAACGGCTCTTGTGCTTCTGTATATTTTTCAGTGGATTCCCCTTGCTTTTCTAGTTCCTACGCCAATTTATATTATGATAATCTTTTTGGTTACGCCTTCTATGAGGGCTGGAGAAAGGGCTCGCGCTTTAGAAAGAGAGATGCCCTTTGCAGCGGCGTATATTACAGTTATGGCAACAGGCGGCATATCACCCTATATGAGCATTAAGAGGCTTTCGAAAGTTGAGTTGATGCCTGCTATGCGCCGCGAAGCCAGAGAAGTAATGCGTGATGTTGAGATTTTCGGCATCGATCCATTAACTGCCCTGGTTAAATCAGCTGAAACCAACCCATCAGATGTGTACACAGATTTTGTATCTGGATATGCATCAACTGTGATTACAGGTGGAGACATCGGGCATTTCCTTGAAAGCAAAACCGATGACATTTTCAAAGTGCGTTCTATGAGGATTAAAGTTGCCGCTGAACGTTTGGGAACACTTTTGGAGTCCTTCATCATTGTGATGGTCCTTATGTCTCTTTGTTTCTACATTCTGTTCAGCGTAGAGGCGATTTATAGTACAGGTATGGGACTTTACTCGACCATGCTTATGTACACGTACGTTTTTGCGCCTATGCTTTCTATAGTTTTCATCTATCTTGCTCATGGCATGCAGCCTAAGAGTCCTTTAAGTGATTATCGTCCGTACAAGGTTGCGCTCTTGTCTTCAGTAGTAGCAGCTTTCGTATTTATGTTGCTAACGGGCTTTTTTGGGTTTATTTCAATACCGATCTTTGTTGATCTAGCCACTGCAGTGTCGATTACGCTCGTTGTGGCTACCATGCTGCCTGCCGTGGTTCATTATAGAATCGCAACGAGAAGGCATCAAATCGAGAAAGGTATAGCAAGTTTCCTTAGAGATTTGACTGAAATACGAAAAACCGGGATGGCGCCAGAGAAATGTATTGAAAACCTTGCTAAACGTAATTATGGTGCGTTTAGTAAGGAATTGCAGGATATTTCTATGCAGTTGTCTTGGGGTATTCCGTTGAGGCAAGTTTTCATGGATTTCATGAAGCGCACTAAAAGTTGGCTATCTCAGCTTGTCATCTTCTTGCTTGTTGAAGCCATCGATGTAGGTGGCGGAACCATAGGGATGATTGAATCGCTTACAAGGTTTAACAATATGACGCAAGAAGTAGAGAAAGAAAAAAGAATGAATGCTCGACCGTACATGATAGTTCCCTATTTCGCAGCGGTAATGTTGATGGCAACAACGCTCTTGACTCTTTTATTCGTAGGCAAAACTGTGAGTATTGCGCAGACTGGAGCAGGAAGTTTTGACTTGGCATCTCTTTCTACGACTTTCACGGTTTCAGTTATCGTTCACGTTTTCATGATTGGCTTGGTAGCTGGAAAAATTGCCGAGGAGTCTGTTGCTGCTGGCTTTAAGCATTCAGTCTTGCTTGTCATAATTACATTGGTAGCATCTGTCCTTGTCCCCCAGCTGGTGACCTTTTGAGAAGGCTATGGATTCCACTGTTGAAAAATAACAGTGCAGTTTCCTACACGATTTCAGCTATAATAATAACAGTAACAACAATTTCTCTAGTTCTGGCGGCTTCCATTTATGCCTATCAGGTTTTAGAACAGCAAAGAGGAGCGGCTGAATTCGATGTTACAAAAGAATCCATCTTAGCCTTTAACGATGCATTGGAAAACATAGCCTGGAAACCCGGAGCAGTCCGTTCATCCCGATTCACCATAGAATACGGTTACTTGCAGCTCATACCCAACAGTACACAGTATGGCAATTCTATAATTATAAACGCAACAGTGGACGGCAAACCTCCAACGACACTTTATTCAAACGCAACAACGGGCTTTTTGAAATATCACCTCAGCAACAAGTATGTTAACTTTGGACAAGGATATTCATCCCATATTTTGGGGGACAACAGCACCCTAATCGTTGGAAGCACAGGCAGTTATGGCAGAGCCGTTATTAGCCAAACGACAGGCTGGGTCACCATCACTTTGGATTACCGAGTGCGAGCAATGAAAACCTCGGTGATTAATGTAAATGGAACACTCGTCAATTATGTTGATATATGGATTATCCGGCTCGTAACAATGGAGACGGTGACCCATCCGTGGTCTTACGTTCACGACTTTAATCTCAGAGCAAGATGTCAGGGTGTGCAAACGATATCGCACGAGGCTCAGGTTCAAAACAATGCTACAATATCTGTTGAAATGGGAGGCGTTACATCATCCCCCGCAAATATTCCATTAGTGGCTGGAAAGGTTGTTTTTAACGTTATACTTGCTGAGGTGCAAGTTAGCGTCTGAAGGAGGTAACGGATTTTGCCTGCGCCCACAATGAGCCATCTGATAGCAACCAGCGCATTGATTATGCTAATCTTTACTATGCAGGTGTTTTACTTTAGCGTAGTTGATAATATTGGGGAAGAGATGATTAGGAGAGAGTTGAAGGAAATCGCAGACTACGTATCAGACACTATAATAAACCTGTACTTTCTGGTAAACTCCACCAATCACTCCAATCTCACACTTCAAAAAACACTCAATCTACCACCAGAAATAGCAGACTCCAGTTATAGAATCCAAGTATTAAACGACACCGATGGCTTTGCCCAAAGTGTCCTAGCATTTCTAGATAGCAAATCATGGCTCGACGCAAACGCATGGCTTCCTCCTGGCTTAGCAGTCAAAGAAGAGTCAGTTGATCAGCAGATCCTAGTCAATGGAGATACGATTTTAGTTGGTTGTTGGCAGGGTTCTGGGAAGACTTATGTTTGGTTGGCTTATGAGTAGTGCTATGCTCAAAGCATTTCTATGGTTTAGTAAGACAGAATACTTAATATATTCCTTCTCGTATTACAATATGAGGAGAACAGTCAGACGTTCGCCTATCTCCGATTATAGAAAAAAGGAAAGATTGAAAATGGAGGGATAAAAAATTGGCTGGAGACCTGTTTGATCATATGATTGGATTGGTTATAACTGGCATAATCGCTGTCTCAGCCGTTATAGTTATTCCCAACCTGAGTTATGTGAATCTTCTCTACGTAGACCAACAACAACTCAGAAACATCGCGCTTGACACATTAAAAACTATGCTACTAGACCCTGGATATCCATCTAACTGGGGTCTAACCTACAATTTTGACCCAGACCAAGTAGAAAGATTTGGGCTGGCGCTTGCTGAAAGTTCTTCCTTTTATGTATTGGATCCAGATAAGGTCCAAAGATTAGTCATAGGCAACCCTGCCGGATTCATCGAATACGAAGACATCCACACAGAATTAAGACTTCAAGGCTACGCCTTCAATTTTCAAATAATACCTCCATTCAAAGTCATCGTAAATGACGAAGATTTTGACGGTGAAAGCAATTCAATCACTTTAGATGATCTCATAGAAGGTGTTGAAGTCCTTGTTACATACAATGCTGGAAGTCCTATTCCAAAAGCCTTGGTGGAAGCAAAATTACTTTGTGTAACAAAGAAAGAGGAATTCTATACCCTTTCCGCTAGCAACAGCACTGACGCACTAGGCAAATGTACAATGAAGCCTGATATAGGAGACCCTGATGACATCATAGACTTCATAATGGTCTTTAAAGTTACAGTTGCTGGTGTGACAACGATAACGTCCTCCTACGCGAAAGGCTTTGAGAACCAACATATTATGAACGCCAGCATAATCGGCGAGAACATAACAATTGCGATACCTGAGGGCCCTGGCTGGGAAAAGGGTTCTGCTGGTACTAGATGGGTAGAAAACGTCTTGGCTGTCTGCGAAGACGGAATCTACAATATATACAACGGATCAAAATCTGATGAGGACAAGATCACTTGGGGTGGAGACAACTGGGGATGGACTAGGCTCTTCAGCGGTCTAAGCCAGATGAATCCGCTCTTCCTCATCTTCAATCTCAGTGTTCCTAACCCAAGACGTCTAGTTCTTTTCCTTGGACCAGATCCAAATTGGTCAGGATCTAGAGTCGCCGCTTACGGTGATCCAACTGGAGCTGGGGCATCCTCAGCCGTAAAGGTTCAAAGGGATGTCATCATCTCTGGAATGACTTACATTGCAGAATTGACACTTTGGAAAGAATCTCCATGAAAATCTTCAAGAGCAAGGCAGGACAGATGCGTGTAATTGAATCAATACTAGCTTCTTTCATTCTTGTCTCTGCTATAACCTTCGTCAGTACGTTTGCGGTCACGCCTCAAAGCTCTACTTATGAAGTGGGTGCTTTGGAGAAGCTTGGGCATAACGCGCTTCATGGTTTAGACGAAGAAAAGCTGTTAAGTGGTTTCGTTTACAACCAGTCGGAGTGGTCGTCAAACTTCACTGCAGCTTTAAGAATATCTTTGCCTTCTGACGTTTACTTTGACCTAAGAATGTCTGATTTAAACGGCACTCTGCTGAATCCCAATATTCCAATTCGCTACGGAGACCCTGAAGTCTTCAACAATTCAGATTCAATAGCCTCAGTAACATACTGCATAGCAGGATACTCTCGGTTTGACTCAACAAAAGGTTCTGAGGTGAAATACGAGCCAAGAACCTTGATTCTTCTACTTGTGAGGGAATGATGTTGCTGAGATTAAAAAAGGATAGAAAAGGGCAGTTTATCATAATTGCCACTCTCTTAATTGCAATTATGATCATCTCTGTGGCTAGCATAATGTACGGCGCTGTAACCTATTTTAGACACGAGCGCTGGGAAGAATACCTGTCAGTAATTGACGCGGTAAAAACCAATTCTCGCCGTATTGTGGAGATGAGCTTAGCCAACTATACGCTGACGGAAGACCAAGCAATCTTGAAATCTAACTTGGAGAAATGGCAGAGAGATTTATTGGAAACCTACTCGGGTCTTGGAATCGGGTTAGGCTCAAGCTTGAATAATGAGACGCAAGAAATCTATGGTGTGACTCTGCAATATAATATGGGCTTAGCTAAAGACTGGAACAAACAGGTATCTTTTTCCGCCGCAAACGTCACCTTTGACCTTAACCTTACTTCAGTTGGGTTGTACGGATACAAATTCATAACTCCAGTGTTCCTGAAAATGGAAATCATTGATGCTCTATACTTCGAAAGCAGCAACGAAGTAGGCGTACGCTTGATTATTCAAAGAGAAGAAATGATACCTATAAATGACCTTCAAGCCGCCAATTTTGTAAAGCTCCAAGTCGACGGAGAAAACAAGACTTTCACATTTCGTCACTATTTTGATATCGACACTCTCAATGCCTTCGTTTACGAACTACGCTATAGCTCTCAGACTCAACCCTCCAGTATAACAACAGCCGTTAGCGCAGTGGATTCAAGAGGAATAAAAGTCGAAGGCAACGCTACTTTGAATGTCACATAACTGAACCATCTAACTTCTTCAGAACAGAACAAAGAAGGAACCCAAAAAAAAGCAAAGATTTTTCAGTCATCTAAAAGAAAGAGACAGTAAAATCCACACAATGTCACCAAAAACTAAAGCTGTTAGCAATCCTATAGTGATAAAAACTAGCATAGGTAAGCCTGGAGTTGCCCAAACACTGTTTTGGATTTTTCCAGTTCGTGCCGCATTTAATATTCTTTCAACAATCTGCTCTCGATTCTCATCTTTAGGCATTACAAGAAGTCTTCTTTCTGCTTGACTTCCCTCAGTTAACCCAATGTCCTCAAGCGGATACAGATACTCATGTCTTTCCAGTTTGGCTGTATTAATCTTGTATCCAGTGAGCAAAGCAAGCATCTTACGTCCAAAAGATTCCTTTTCAAAGCCTTCAAAGAGCTTGCTCCTTGTTTTAAGCTTCCATGAAATGTTGCGTAGAAGAGCATATACAA
>Ga0209635_10000237_pt1 | contig 36145 bp, 29 predicted proteins | sample DeeMarSWOR230_32_FD_187463 | JGI IMG/M metagenome (GOLD analysis project Ga0209635, IMG submission 187463) | Marine sediment microbial communities from White Oak River estuary, North Carolina - WOR-2-30_32 (SPAdes) (version 2) | ecosystem: Environmental > Aquatic > Marine > Intertidal zone >...
GCGCTCCTTCTCGACCGGTTGCTCGCCGGTGCAGCGGAACCGCCCGACGGCAACACGTGACTCAACGCGAAGGCGAGGAATGCCCGAGCCGCTCATACTCACCTACATCGCCGTCGTCGGACTGGCTATCGGATCCTTCCTCAACGTTTGCATCGTCCGTCTCCCGGCGGGTCGGTCGATCTTCCGTCCACGTTCGGCCTGCCCCGCCTGCGGTCGGCAGCTCCGCTGGTACGAGAACATACCCGTGCTCAGTTTCCTGGGGTTGCGTGGTCGCTGCCTGAGCTGCAAGGCGCCGATATCCGTTCGCTACCCGCTGATCGAACTGGCGACGGGTCTGATCTGGGTGGGATCGTTCCTGTACTTCGAGACCGTATGGCAGGCACTCTCTGCTGCCGTCTTCGGCACGCTCCTGCTGGGTATCGCTGTCACCGATGCACGTGAGTACATCATTCCCGACGAGTTCAGCCTGGGCGGTCTGGTTCTGGGGCTTGCCCTGTCCTTTGCCCCCGGCCGACCGACGCCACTCTGGTCGGTGGTGGGTGCGGCCCTGGCCTTCGCACTCATGTATGGAGTGGCGGTGGTGGGCGAGTGGGCGTTCAAGAAGCCGGCGCTGGGCGGTGGCGACATCAAGATGTTGGCGATGATCGGAGCTTTCCTCGGGCCGCTTCACGCGGTGCTGACGATCTTCGTGGGCTCTGTGGTCGGGGCCGTCATCTTTGGGCCCATCGCGCTAAAGACGGGCCGGCTCGTTCCGTTCGGGGTCTTCCTCGCCGTGGGCTCTGCGGTCGTCTTTCTCTGGGGTGACGCGCTGGTGGGCTGGTACGTCACTCATATCCTCGGTCTGTAGCTGCGTGTAGACGTTTGCCAGCGCGCGACTGCGTGGGGTCGCTCGGGCTCGGGGCGCTGCGGCTACCGCGCCGATCGGCGCTCGCCGGTGGGTGTCCCCTCCTGCGGGGCACTCTGTCCCTCGATCAGGGCGCGCTCGTCCAGCTGCGCATCCCGCTCGCTCTCGGTGCCGCTCGTGCTGGGTGCCTGCCGTGTGAGCCGCGCGCGGAGCACCAGCGTGTCCGTTGCCGCGGTCACCTCAATGATCACCCCTTCCCTCGTGATTCTCTCGCCCGGCTGCGGAACTCGCCCTAACACGTCCAGCAGGTATCCGTTGAGCGAGCGGTATTCGAGTTGCGGGAACGTGGTGTTGAAGAAGTGATTGATCTCGCGCAGATCGGCGGTCCCGTCCACCAGGATCTCGCTGCGGCTCAGCCGGATGATCGGCTCCTCCGCCACGTCGCTCTCGTCGATGATCTCGCCGACGAGTTCCTCCAGGATGTCCTCCAGCGCGATCAATCCATCGACGCCTCCGTACTCGTCGATCACGATGCCCATGTGGATGCGCCGTGCCTGGAAGTCGACCAGCAGCCTGTCCAGGGTCACAGATCCTGGAACGAAGAACGGCTCGCGCGCCAGCACTTTGAGCTGAACGTCGCGTTGGCCCGAGATGAGTGCCTGATAGGCGTCACGCACGTGGACTACGCCCGTGATCTTGTCGATGCTCCCGTTGTACAACGGGACCCGGCTGTAGCGGGCGGCGCGCAGCTGCGGCGCGACTTGGGCGAGCGTGAGCGTTTCCGGCCAGGCCATAATGTCCACTCGCGGCGTCATGACGTCGTACGCCGTAGTCTGATCGAGGAGCAGGGCCCGCTCGATCAAGCGGCGCTCGTGCTCTTCGATCACCGGCTCGCTGGTGCCGTGATTCACGAGGTCGCGCATCTGGCGGTCCGAGATCCCCGGCATGATCTGGACGAATCTCGGTGCCAGCAAGCGCACGATGAGCTCTGCCGGCAGACTGAGGACAAGTAGCGCCCGTGAGAGCATCCAGGTCGGCACTGACACCGCGAGAGCGAGTGTTTCCGGGTTGTGCTGGGCCAGGGTCTTGCCGGCGAACTCGGCCAACACGGCGAAGAGGATCGCCAGGGCCACAGCGACAACGGTCGCCTCCGGCAATCCGTCGGTAGCCAAACCTGCCCACCACCAGGCGCTGAGAGCCGCCAGGGCGACACCGGCCGTGCGGACCGTCCAGAGGGTGGCCAGCAGGGTCGCCGGTCGCGAGCGGAGCGCCGCCAACGAGCGGCCGACACGCCGAGCGGACAACTTGAGTTCCTGCACGCGGGCGAAGGGGACTGCGAATACGGCCACCTCCACGGCGGAGGCTGTCCCGACCAGCAGGATCGCCAGGGCCAGAAGGGCGGCGAGGGCTAACATGCGAGCGACTCCTGCCGCGAGCGGCTGTCGTACGGCTGTCTGAGCGTACTACTCGGAGGGTCGTCTGCGGTCGTGCTGACGAGCATCAGCTATACCCACTCCTGACTGAGGTCGAGAAGCTGCCTGACTATGTCTTCCGCCGTTTGGCCGTCCGCCTCGGCCTCGAAGTTGGTCACCATGCGGTGGCGGAGCGCGGGGAGCGCGACCGCATGCACATCCTCGTAGTCCGGCATGGCACGCCCGTCCAGAGCCGCCCGCGCCTTCGCGGCGAGCACCAGGTGCTGTGTCCCGCGTGGACCCACACCCCAGTTCACCCAGCGCCGGATGAAGTCCGGGGCCTCCTCGGCTTCCGGTCGGCTGGCCCGGCACAGTTGGACGGCCAGCCGAACCAGGCTGGGCGGCACCGGGACTCGGCGGACCAGCCTTTGGAACTCCAGCAACTCCGCCCCCGACAGCACGGGCTCGACCTCTTCCAGCTGGTCGCTCGTCGTGCGGCCCGCCACCTCCTCTTCCTCCTCCGGGGACGGGTACGTGATACGCGCCTCAAGCATGAAGCGGTCGAGCTGCGCCTCCGGCAGCGGGTAGGTACCCTCGAGCTCGATCGGGTTCTGTGTCGCGAGTACGAAGAAGGGGCGATCCAGGGGGTAGGTCACGCCGCCCACCGTCACTTCCAGCTCCTGCATCGCCTGGAGCAGCGCGGCCTGCGTCTTCGGCGGCGTCCGGTTGATCTCATCGGCGAGCACCACGTTGGCGAAGATGGGACCGCGCACGAAACGGAAACCGCGCCGGCCCGTCGAGACGTTCTCCTCGATGATCTCGGTGCCCGTGATGTCCGAGGGCATGAGGTCGGGAGTGAACTGAACGCGGCTGAACTTGAGCCGGAGCGAGCGTGCCAGGCTCGAGACCAGCAGCGTCTTGGCCAACCCCGGCACCCCCACGAGCAGCGCGTGACCGCCCGCCAGGATGGCGATGAGCAATAGCTCGATGATCTCCTTCTGCCCGACCACCTGCTTCGCGACCTCGAGCTCGACGCGCTCTCGGGCAGCGGCGAGCCGCTCAAGCAGGGCGACGTCGGGGTCAGAGATCGCGGGGGCGGTTGAACCTGCAGCGGACCGGGCGGCTGGCGGGTCCTCTGCACTCGCGGGGTAGACCGTGGCGTCGTCAGTGTTCAACGGGATAGCTCCTGCGCTGCCAGGGCGCAGACGGGTCTCGGTCTGCAAGACGTGGTAGAGCCCACAGGCTGGGGATCAGGCGGTGTGCTGTACGCCCGCGCTCTCGATCACGAGGTCTCGCTGAGGCGAGCCACGCCGGGAAGACAGGGATATCTGCCAACGTCCACTAAAACAAGGTAGATACGGCTCAAAAGCGGCGTCAAGGGTGGCTTGCGCCTCCTATTATAGTGGAATATCTTCCGCGCCGTGTTTTAGCCGGGACGGTCGAGCGAAGCCGAGATGAACGGACGCGAATATGATCGCGCCAAGGTCGGCGCATCTCTTGGCTTGGGTCTTGGCTTTGCTCTCAGCACCCTTGCTTTCGCTGGCCTAGGTTATCTCCTCGATCGACATATCGGGGCGACGCCGGTCTTCACCCTTCTGGGCGCATTCGTGGGCGGTGCTGCTGGCTTCTACAGCTTGTATCGCCACGCCATCGCCATCCAGAAGGGCGACGTTGACAAGCAACAGCCGGACAACCAGAGCGAAGAGCCACCTGCGCAGGCTCCGGACGCACAGTGAGACGTTGGGCCCTCTACGCGGCGATCTCCGCGCTTCTCGTGGGGTTCTCCGCCCTTGCAGTCGGTTTTGTGTTTGAACCTCAGGTGCGGCTGGGCATCTGGGCCGGCCTCGGCTCGGCCTGGCTGGTGCAGCTGGCGGCGTTCGCGATCTTGCTCGCTGCCGCTGGGCGGCGGGCCAAGCTCGTCGTCGCGGGCTGGACCGCGGGGACGGTGTTGCGGCTGGTGGTCCTGGGGCTGCTCGCCTGGCTGAGCTTGGGGGGGAATCTGGGGTTGCCCGCCGAGCCCACGTTGCTCGCCCTGGCGTTTGGCCTGTTCGCACTTCTCTTGCTGGAGTCTGCCGTCTTTCGCCACCGCCTCGGAGCGCGATGACCGGTACGATCGGCTGGATCTGGGGCCTGCTGGCGCAGGCGGCTCACGGCGGTGCGGCCGAGCAGGATGTGGGGGCCGCCTGGAATGCTCACATGATCGAGGAGGTTGCGGACGCCCATCACTTTCCGGTCCCCTTCCTAGGCACCGAGATCCACCTGCCCGAGTGGCCACCTCTGCACCTGGGGTCGCTGACCATCGATCTTTCGCCGACCAAGCACGTGATCTGGCTGCTGATCGCAGCGACGCTCTGCGCGCTTACGATGGTCTGGGTGGCTCGGCGTACCCACGGTCGAGGGGCGGAGCGGGCCCCTGGGGGGTTGGCGAACGTCATCGAGGCGTTCGTGATCTACCTGCGGGACGAGGTCGCGATGCGGAACATCGGCAAGGGCGGCGAGCGGTATGTGCCGTTCGTCCTGACGGTGTTCTTCTTCATTCTGTTCACGAATCTCCTCGGCCTTGTACCGTTCGGTGCCACCGCGACCGGGAACATCTCGGTAACCGCCGCGTTGGCGCTGTTGTCGCTGATTGTGATCGAGATCGGTGGCCTGCTGCATCTCGGCCCTGTCCCCTATCTGAGGACGATCGTCTACGTGCCCGAGGGTTTGCGATGGTATATGCAGATCCCCATGGCGATCATCATGACGCCGGTTGAGGCCACCGCGAAGCTCGCACGCATCTTCGCGCTGGCCGTCCGTCTATTTGCCAATATGACCGCCGGGCACTTCGTCATCCTGGCACTCCTGGGGCTCATCTTCTTGGCGGGAGCGAGCGCCAGCGCCATCAAGTGGGTGGTGTGGGTCGGGCCGGTGTTGATGGCGGTGGGTATCTTGCTGTTGGAGATATTCGTGGCGCTGTTGCAGGCCTACATCTTCACCATGCTGACATCGGTGTTCATCGGGTTGGTCAGACACCCGCATTAGTCTTTGTCGGTTCCTGTCGGAACTGCAGTTCCTCATGGGAGGGAGAAAATGCTCGACACACTTCTGGGAGCGATTCAGGCGGTGACGCCCGGGATAGAAGCGGAAGCGGCACGCAATCTCTACAGCCTGCTGGGAGCGACGATCGGGGCCGGCCTCACTGTGATCGGTGCCGCCTTCGGGATCGGTCGCATCGGCAAGGCGGCGACGGAAAGCATCGCGAGGCAGCCGGAGGCGGCCGGCAGCATTCAGACGGCCATGATCATCACGGCGGCGCTGATCGAAGGTATCGCACTGTTCGCTCTGGTGATCGCACTACTGGTCAGGTTCGGCTAGGACCCTAGGGCAGGGGGCGCTACGTGATGTCGCAGGGATCGATGGCTCGGCGCCTCTCACGACCGCCGTTTCGGCGCTGGGCGGCGGTGGGGACGTTCGCCGCGCTTCTGGCTCTGACCACGGGTCCTCTCTTCGCAGAAGAGGGGGCAGGTGGCGGTGGGCTGTTCTCTATCAACCCGGGTCTGATCATCTGGACCTGGGTGATCTTCCTGCTGCTGCTGTTCGTGCTGCGCAAGTGGGCCTGGGGTCCCATACTGGGGGCGCTGGAGGCCCGGGAGAAGCGCATACAGCAGGCGCTCGAGGGCGCGGCCCGAGAGCGAGAGGAAGCCGGCCGGTTGCTCAAGCAGCAGCGTCAGCTGCTCGATCAGTCGAGGGAACAAGCGCAGCACATTCTGGCGGATAGTCGCAAGGCTGCAGAGCGACTGCACTGGGAGCTGCTGGATGAAGGGCGGGCGCAGAAGGAGCAGATCGTCGCGCGCGCCAAAGATGAGATCGAGCGTGAGCGGGACCAGGCAATCGAGACGCTGCGCCGCGAGACGGTGGACCTGTCCATCGCAGCTGCGGGCCGGGTTCTGCAGAAGAACCTGGACGCGGAGGACAACCGCCGGCTGGTCGAGGAGTATCTGGAGCGACTGGCTGTCGAGAGGGGCAAGGCGAGCTGATGCAGGAAACGACGGTCGCGCGCAGCTATGCGGAGGCTCTACTCGACCTCGCAGTCGCTGACGGCGAGCCTGAGCTGTACGCCGGGCTGCTGCGGCAGTTCGTCGGGTTGTTAGAGACGGAGCCGGAGATCCGTGCTTTTCTCGAGACACCTCGCATCGAGCCGGATGAGAAGAAGCGGGTAATCAGTGAAGTGCTCGCGGGCAAGATACCGGATCGGCTTCTGAGGTTCCTACTGGTTGTCATCGACAAGCGCCGCCAGCGGCTGTTGCCCTCGATCGCGGCGGAGTTCAGCGATCTCGTTGATGAGCACAGCGGCCGCGTGCGGGTCGAGATCACGACCGCGGCGGAGCCGGACGAAGCGCTCCAGGCCGAGCTGAGTCGACGGCTCGGGCAGGTGTTCGAGCGGGAAGTGCTCCCGCGTTACCGAGTTAATCCGCGGATTATAGGCGGGATCATCGTGAGAGTGGGGGATCGCATACTGGACGGTTCGATCCGCCATCGATTGCAGATGTTGAGGCGCAGCCTCATGAAGGCGGAGCTCGAGTGACCGGGGCCCGCGAGGCGAGCTCAAGGGAACCGGAGCGAGAAACGCGCTAGAACCAGATTCCGGGCAAATGGCAAGGACAGGGAGACGACTCTCCGCCAGCGAGATCAAGAAGGCGCTGGTTCAGCAGATCGAGCGGTACGAGGAGGAGCTACGCGCCGAAGAGGTCGGCGAGGTCCTCGAGGTGAGCGACGGCGTGGCCCGCATCTGGGGCCTCGGTTCCGCGATGTCCAACGAGATGCTCGAGATTGAATCGAGCGAGACTGGCGAGACCGTCGTAGCGCTGGCACTCAACCTCGAGGAGGACAACATCGGCGCGGTGGTGCTCGGGGATTTCCTCGCGCTCAAAGAGGGGGATCCAGCGCGGCGGACCGGCCAGGTCCTCTCGGTCCCCGTGGGGCCGGAGTTGCTGGGTCGCGTCGTAGACCCACTGGGTGAGCCGCTGGACGGGAAAGGGCCGATCGAGACGACGCACCGGATGAAGGTCGAGCGCAAGGCGCCCGGGATCGTTTGTCGGCTGCCGGTGAAGGAGCCGCTACAGACGGGCCTCAAGGCCATCGACTCGATGACCCCCATCGGTCGTGGTCAGCGCGAGCTGATCATCGGTGACCGGCGCACCGGCAAGACCGCGATCGCGATCGACACGATCATCAATCAGCGCGGCGGTGATGTGATCTGCGTCTACGTGGGTATCGGCCAGAGAGCTTCGACGATCGCCCAAATCGTGGACCGGCTGGAGCAGGAAGGCGCGCTGGAGCACTCGATCGTCGTGGCGGCCAACGCCAGCGATCCCGCGACGCTGCAGTACATCGCTCCCTACTGCGGCTGCACGATGGCCGAGTACTTCGTCTACAAGGAAGGCCGCCATACGCTGTGCGTCTTCGACGACCTCTCCAAGCAGGCGCAGGCCTACCGCCAGCTGTCGCTGGTGCTGCGCAGGCCGCCGGGTCGCGAGGCCTATCCCGGTGACATCTTCTACCTGCATTCCCGGCTGCTCGAGCGAGCGGTCAAGGTCACAGAGAACGAAGAGCTCTTGAAGGGACACCCGGAGATCGAGAAGACGGGCGGCTCGCTGACCGCGTTGCCGCTCGTCGAGACCCAGGCGGGCGACGTTACCGCCTACATCCCGACGAACGTGATCTCGATCACCGACGGGCAGATCTACCTGGAGGGTGACCTGTTCTACGCGGGCGTGCGACCGGCGATGAACGTGGGCATCTCGGTGTCGCGGGTCGGCGGCTCCGCGCAGCTGAAGGCGATGAGACAGGTCGCCGGTCGGCTGCGGCTGGACCTGGCCCAGTACCGGGAGCTCGAGGCTTTCGCCCAGTTCGCTGCGGAGCTCGACACGGCAACGCAGCGGCAGCTGGCCCGCGGTGAGCGGATGGTGGAGGTGCTGAAACAGGGCCAGCACCAACCGCTGGGTGTCGAGCAGCAGGTGATGATCATCTTCGCGGGGATCCGGGGATACCTCGACGATGTCGAGGTCGCGGATATCAGGGCGTGGGAGACCGACTTCCACGCCTTCATGAAGGCGAATCATCCGGATGTCGGAAGAGACATCCGCGGGCAGAAGGAGCTGACGCGGGAGATCGAGGACCGGCTGAAGAAGGCGATCGAGGAGTTCAAGGAGTTCTTCTCGGCCGCTCGCCGGACAAAGGCCGACGCTGCGGACCGGGAAGGCGTGGGGGCTGCGGAGAGCCAGGGAGCTGCGGTTGCCGAGTAGAGTATGCTGAAGGCCCGGGACATCAGGCGGCGGATACGCTCCGTTCAGAACACGCGCCAGATCACTCGCACCATGGAGATGGTGGCGGCATCGAAGCTGCGCCGTGCGCAGGCGCGCGTGCAGGGAGCACGCCCGTACGCGGCCAAGCTGTCTGAGGTCGTTGCAGGCCTCTTCACGCCCGATCTGGCGGAGCGGCACCGGATCCTTCGGCAACCCGAGTCGATCCGCAAGTCGGCTCTGGTCCTGCTCACGAGCAATCGCGGACTGGCCGGTGGCTTCAACGTGAACCTGATCCGGCATGCCCGCGTCACCCTGGACGAGCTTCGCGAGGCGGGCGTGGAAGTCGAGTTCCACGTCAGCGGGAAGAAGGGCATAAGGTTTTTCCGGTTCAGGCGCGAGCCGATGGCGACGGAGCGGCAGGATATCAGCGATCGTCCTACCATGGAGGACGCACGCTCGATCATCGATCCCCTGCTCGTGCGCTTCGAGTCGGGCGAGCTCGATGCGGTCGAGGTCGTGTATGCCCAATTCAAGAGCGCGTTCTCCACTCCGCCCGCGCGGCTGCGGATCCTTCCGGTTCAGCCGACGCCGGGGCCTGCGGCGGCGCACGCGCGCGACTATATCTTCGAGCCCTGCTCGGAAGAGATCCTGACGTTTGTGCTTCCGCTGTACGTACGCAACGCCGTTTACCGGGCCCTCGTAGAGACCGCGGCGGCCGAGCAGGGGGCGCGGCGCACGGCGATGAAGAACGCGACCGACAACGCCGATGAGATGATCGGGACGCTCACGCTCCACTACAACAAGGCTCGTCAGGCACAGATCACGCGGGAGTTGACAGAGATCACCGGTGGCGCGGAAGCGCTGAGAGGCTAGTCGTGAACGAAACGACAATGGCAGACAACATCGGCAAGGTAGTGCAGGTTATCGGACCTGTCGTCGATGTCGAGTTCGATCCTGAGCGGCTACCCGAGATCTATACAGCGATCCGCATCAAGAGTGGTTCGGAGCATGATACGCGCGTGGATGTCGTGTGCGAGGTGCAACAGCACATCGGCCGCAGCCAGGTGCGCACCGTGGCGATGGACTCAACGGACGGCGTTGTGCGTGGCATGATGGCGATCGACACCAAGGGGCCGATCACAACGCCTGTCGGGCACGCAGTGCTGGGCCGGATCCTCAACGTGCTGGGCGAGCCGGTGGACGAAGAGGGCCCGGTAGAGGCTGAGGAGCGCTGGCCGATCCACAGGAAGCCCGTGCCGCTCGAGGATCTAGTGCCGACCACCGAGATCTTCGAGACGGGGATCAAGGTCGTCGACCTGATCGCCCCTTACGTCAAGGGCGGCAAGACCGGGTTGTTCGGCGGCGCTGGCGTCGGGAAGACCGTGATCATCATGGAACTGATTCACAGCATCGCCACCGCGCACGGTGGGCGATCGGTCTTCTGCGGCGTGGGCGAGCGAACCCGTGAGGGCAACGACCTCTGGCTCGAGATGACCGAGGCGGGCGTCATCACGCCGGGCGATCCGGAGAAGAGCAGCGCCGCTCTGATCTACGGTCAGATGAACGAGCCCCCGGGCGCGCGCTTCCGGGTCGGCCTTACCGGGCTGACTGTCGCCGAGTACTTCCGCGATGTCGAGAAGCAGGACGTGCTGGTCTTCATCGACAACATCTACCGGTTCGTGCAGGCGGGTAACGAGGTGTCGGCGCTGTTGGGGCGCATGCCATCAGCCGTGGGCTATCAGCCGACGCTAGGTACCGATGTCGGAGAGCTGGAGGAGCGGATCACATCCACTCGCGAAGGGTCGATCACTTCGGTGCAGGCCATCTATGTGCCGGCCGACGATCTCACGGACCCTGGTCCGGCCACGACCTTCGCCCACCTCGATGCGACGACCGTGCTCTCGCGGCGCATCGTCGAGCTGGGCATCTATCCGGCTGTGGACCCGCTCGATTCGACGAGCCGGATTCTCGATCCGCAGTACGTGGGTGAGCGCCACTACGGGGTCGCCACGCGAGTTCAGGAGATCCTGCAGCGTTATAAGGATCTACAGGACATCATCGCGATTCTCGGCATGGACGAGCTCTCCGAGGAGGACAAGATCATCGTGAATCGCGCGCGCCGGATCGAGCGCTTCCTCTCGCAGCCCTTCTTCGTGGCCGAGCAGTTCACGGGCACGGAGGGCCGGTATGTGAAGCTCGAGGACACCATCGAGTCGTTCGAACGTGTGGTTGACGGCGAGTTCGATGAGCTTCCGGAACAGGCGTTCTATATGGTAGGTGACATCAACGAAGTCGTCGACAAGGCGAAGGAGCTGTAGCGTCAGCGATGGCAGTTCCAGGCAGCGGTCGAACCTTCACGGTCTCGGTGATCTCGCCGGAGCGGAAGCTCTTCGAGGGTCAGGCGACGTTCGTGGTTGTGCCTGCCTTCGATGGTGAGTTGGGGATCCTCTACGGCCACGCGCCGCTCATGGCGCTGTTGGGGAAGGGCGCGCTGCGGGTCGAAACGACGGCAGGAACACGGCGCTTCCGGGTGTCAGGCGGCTTCGTGCAAGTCGTCGACAACGAGGTGTCGATAGCCAGTGAACAGGCCGAGGAGGCCTGACCAGCAGCCGTTCAGTCAGCCTGCCCGGGACGCTCGAGCCCGTAGGTGCGGATCTTACGGTACAGCGTCTTCGGTGAGATCCCGAGGGTGTCCGCTGTGCGCCCCTGATGCCAGTTCTCGCGCCGCAGCACGGCCTCGATGTGCGCCCGCTCCAGCTCCTCAAGTGAGATGCCTTGTCCGAGTAGGGCGGCGAGGCCCTCTGAACGGCGGGCCTGGCTGAGATCTCGCGGCAGATCCTCAGTTCGGATCTCCTCGCCGGCGCGCAGGAGTGCCAACCTCTCCATCACGTTCTTCAATTCACGCACGTTGCCCGGCCACGTGTAGGCCAGCAACGCCTCGAGTGCCTCATCGGTCAGCTCGGGAGGATTCACGATCGCCTGCTGCTTGAGGAAGTAGCGTGCAAGGATGGGGATGTCCTCGGGATGCTCTCGCAGGGGTGGGATGTGGATGTGTAGCGTGTTGATCCGGTAGTAGAGGTCATCGCGGAAGTTGCCCTCCGCCACCTCGCTCTCGATTTCCCGGTTGGTCGCCGCCAGTAGCCGGATGTTGGTGCTCACCTTCTGGGTGCCACCAACGCGGAAGAACTCGCCCATCTCGAGCGCCCTGAGCAGCTTCGACTGGAGTCGAGGCGCCAGTTCGGCGATCTCGTCCATGAACAGCGTGCCGCCGTCGGCCAGCTCGAACAGCCCGAGCTTGCGCGTCATCGCGCCGGTGAAAGCGCCGCGCTCATGGCCGAACAGCTCCGACTCCAGCAAGTTCTCCTGAATCGCCGCGCAGTTGATGTCGGTGAGCGGCCCATCGGCCCGCGGCGAGAGGCGGTGGATGGCGCGCGCCACCAGCTCTTTCCCGGTCCCGCTCTCGCCGGAGATCAGCACGGGGTGTTCCGAGCCCGCGACCTTGCGGGCGAGGTCGAGCACCTCCTCCATCCCCCGACTGGCCGTGATGATCTCTGGGAACTCCTCGCGACGCGAGAGCCGCGTGTGCAGCCGTACGTTTTCCTGGGCGAGCTGGCGCTTCTCGAAGGCGCGCCGGACCAGCATCTCCAGCTCGGCCACCCGGCAGGGCTTGGTGACATAGTCGTAGGCGCCCAGCTTCATCGCCGCGATGGCGGTCTCGACGGTACCGTTGCCGGTAACGATGACCACCTCAGGTGGCGCGTCGAGCTCCACGGCCTCGCGGAGCACGCCGATCCCGTCCACCTCCGGCATGACCAGGTCCACGAGTGCCACGTCGAAATCCTCGGCCTTGAGTTCATCGATGGCAGCGCGCCCGTCATGAGCCACCACCACGTCGAACCCACGCTTGCGGAGCTGCGTTTCGAGGATCCGCGCCAGGTTCCGCTCGTCCTCAGCCAACAGGATCTTGATCGCTGCTTCAGCCACGCCTCATCACCCCTGTTCGGTTGCGCCGGTTGCGCCGTCGTCTTTCGAGTGCTCGCCTCTGTAGACCGGCAGCACTACGCGGAAGTTGGTACCGACACCGATCGTCGAATCCACCTCGATGCGGCCGCCGTGCTCCTGAATGATTCCATAACATATGGACAGTCCCAGACCCGTCCCCTTGCCCGGGAGCTTCGAGGTGTAGAAGGGCTCGAAGATCTTGGGGAGGTCCGACTGGGGGATGCCGCACCCCGTGTCGATGAAGGAGATACCCAACTCACTCTCGTCGGCGTTAATGACCTCGGTGCGAACCCTCAGCTCACCGTCGTCCTCCATCGCGTCCAGCGAGTTGAGTGCGAGCGCCACGAAGACCTGCACCAACTGCTCCGAATTCGCCCAAACCAGCGGGAGGTCATACACGTACTCACGCTGAACCCGTATCTTTTTGAAGCGGTCGTGGTGCTGGAGAAGCTTGAGCGTCTCCTCGACCGTTTCCTGAACGTCCACGGGGCCCTTCTCGCTCGGCGGCGGACGGCTGAACGCCAGCAGGTCGCGGGCGATCCGTTTGCAGCGCTCGACTTCGGTCTCGATCATGGAGAGCAGCTCGGCCTCTTCCGAATACTCGTTGACCATGTCGTGAACCGCTTCCACACTGGCCGTGATCGTTGCCAGCGGGTTGTTGATCTCGTGCATGACGCCCGCGGCCATCTGGCCGAGCGCTGCCAGCTTCTCGGCGTGCGAGATGCGCTCGGCGATCCGCTTCTGCTCGGTGACGTCCTCACCAATCGTGATGACATGTGTCACCTGGTCGGTGCCGGAGACATGCATCGGCACCTTGGTCAGACGGTAGTAGCGACGCTCCCCGGAAGCCGTCGACTCTACCTCGTAGCGCTGGATCTCGTCGGTCGCGAACACCTCTTCGAGTTCCTGCCGCATACGCTCCTCAGGCTGCCGGTACAGCACCTCAAAGACCGACTTGCCGATCGCATCCTCGCGAGCCACGCCCTGTGTGCCGGTCTCGCGCTTGCGGTTCCACGCCACAATCCGGTAATCCTTGTCGACCACGTAGAGACCCACCGGCAGCGCATCGACGATGTGGCCCATCAGTTCTTGCGCCGATTTCAGATCCAGGAGCTGCACCTCATGATCCGCCTGCCGCTGGCGCGCGCGTAGCAGCGTCACGGCGACGCGCAGCAGCTGCGCCACCGACGCCATATCGGGGAGGATGTCCTCGTCGGACTCGACCACCCAGACGGCCCGCTCGGACTCCTCCAGGGCCAGTGGCCAAACCAGCTGGGAGCGGCTTGCCGGGGAGAGCCGCGGCAGGCCGGCCAGACCACCTTCCCGCACCAGCGGCCCGGGCAGCGACTCGGCCCACTCCGCCACCTGCTGGCCGAGCGCCGCAGCGTCGAGGCCGTCGGGATGCGCGGCCAGCAGTTCGCTCTGGCCGTTCGACCGCAGCCAGAGGGCCGAGCGGAGCTTGAGGGCCGCGCTGACAGCGGCGAGAGCGTGGCCCAGGTCACACCCGGCCGACCCGAGTACGAGATCGCCGATTCGGCGCAGCAAATCCGCCGTGCCAGAGTCTGTCCCGATGGGTGAACGACGCTCCATCTGATTCGTTGCAAGGGGGGGAGCAGCGAGGGGTGACCGTAAATTATGGGGCGGATTGTTCGCTGACAAGGGGCGAAGCGCCCTCTTCGGTCAAAATGTCCTTGGAGATCTAGTCAAGCTGACCGATTCGGACGGTCTAACCGCTTGACGGGCGACTGCTGGTTTCGTCGCTAAGATACTGTCCTGCAACCAGTTATCCGAATGGGGCAGGATCGGCACACCGCTTGCCCATGAGAGCTGTCGGCCGGGCGGCGCGGGCCTGTGCGGGGTTGGGTGCCCGGTTTGAAAATCGGCGTTGGGTGTGGGTTTTTCGGAAGTACGACAGGTGATGCCGGTGGTCGTTCGATCGCAGGTCAGTCCGCTCTATTGAAAACAACATAGGCAAGGACATAGGGGGGAGGTCGGCGGGCGCTGTGATCGAATGACCCCGGCTCAAGATAGAGCCCCGGGGTAGGCTTGTGTGACTGAGCTCAGTTAAGCGTCTGACTTGGCGGGAGTCGGCGCCAGCCTGGCACACAGCCTCCCGGGGTTTTTTTTTGGTGTGCGGGGCCCGAACGAGGCGTCTGCTGCCGGCTTGCCCCGAGCAGCCCTGAGCACACGGGGGAGACATCAGCAACCTCCCAGGTGACAGATCCGGCGAAGGGAGCATATGATATCGGCGAGGCCTTCGGCGCGGACTTGGCCTGACGGAGACGCGTATGGCAGGAACCGAGGACAATACGGTGGAGCGGCGGGGAGCTATGGCACGCCTGCGCGACCCGGGAACCTGGCGCGGCCTGGCCGCCATCGCCGCGCTGGGCATCCTGACCGTCGCAGTCGCCGCCACCTACGCGGTCGAGCCGCAGAGCCCGCGTGATCTGCTCGATCGGCTCACTCTGCTGGTGGAGCGCGAGGCGTATGGCCCGCTGCTGCGGCACGCAGAGCGAACGCGGTTGCGCGCCGAGCGGGCCGAGGTGGCGGGAGAGGACAGCTTAGCGGCGGCCCTGCGTTGGGAGGCGGCGCGGACGTTCGAGCGTGCGGGCGCAGTCGCCCCGGGGCCCGGGGAGGAGATGGCGGCGAACGATCAGGTGGCCGACGCCTATCTGGCGCTCGGCTGGAGGTATCTCGAGCGCGGACGCGGCGGCAGGTTCGGCATCGGCAGGCGCCACGAGGCGCTCGAGGCTGCGGAGCGCATGGCGGCCTGCGTGGTCGGGGTGGCGCCGACGCGCCGGCGGTCGGAGATCAACGCCTTTGTCCAGGCGCTAGAGGACGTGCTCGAGCGCCCGCTGTCGGGGAGGTGCCCGCGGTGAGCGCGCGCAGCTCGCGAATCTGGACTCCGGCGAGCGCTGCTGGCGTGGCTGTTCTGTTCAGCGTCGCGTTCTTCTTCGGGGGGCTTTGGCTGGGTGCGAGCGGCGTGGAGTATCACACCTTCGGGCTGGTGGACGGCCTGGCGGCGATCCTGATTCTGTACGTGCTGCTCAACACGCAGGCGCTGTCCTGGCCACGGGACTTCTGGGGCGCGCTCGTGCTGGTCTATGCGGCCGGCGCGACGGCGCAGCTGGTGGGGCTTCTTTTGCCACCGCCCGGCGTGCTGGAATGGGTGGTGCTGGGCGTCCTCCTGTACTTCGCCTGGAACGCCAGCTACAGCGCTCACCGGACCCGCATCGTCCTCAGCCTGGGGCTGGTGGCGCTCGCGCTCGCGGCGCTCAAGTACTCACTGCTGCCGTTCCTCTGGGCGCGCACCCGACTGCCGGAGACGCCGCTCATCGATCTCCAGGCGTTGGGCGAGGGGCTAAAAGGGCTCGTAGCGGTCTACGTGCCGAGTCGGCCCATCACCCAGCTCTTCGCCTTCACGGCGATCCTCGCCTGGGTACTCGCCCTCTGGCTGCAGTGGCCGCCGGCGGCCGAGGACGACTGGTTGCGGCGACTGCCTCGCGCCGACCGTGACCGGCTGCTCTTCTGGCTGCTGAGCGAAGGGCCGGAGCGCGGTCGGGCGATCAACGTGGAGGAAGTGCGCGGCTATCTCGAGCAACCTGAGCGAGAGAAGTAGTGGCCACAGGCGGGTGGCTGAGACCTGATCCATAGATGCCGGTCAGATTCGGTCTTGAGGTAGATCGTGGTTTCCCGGTTCTCAGCGCGAAAGATGGGGAAGCGGTAGCGGTCGAGGATCCTGGGCACTTCCTGGGTGATGGTCTCGAAGTTCGTCCGGCCCAGATCGGCTTCATAGATGGACGCCGCTTGGGGGCTGGCGCGCGTCGCAGCGCAGGCGGCCGCCTGCAGCGCGAGGATGACCGACGCCATCAGACGGGCAGCGTGTCTCATCGTCGGACTCGGCTAGGAATCGGGCTCGAGATGTGGGGTAATATCCTTTACCAACACAAGACAATGCGTCCCTCTGGCGCCAGCTACCTGGCCTGGCGAGGCAATGCGCAGTGATGCTTGCTATGGAAGGTGACCCAGGTTAGAAGTGTTGCTGGCACCGGGGCCAAAGGGGCGCATGCCGTAGCGGTTTTCGCGTGCGAACGTCCGTGGCAATGCAGACTGGGAGGAAGGATGAAGACGCGATTCCGGCTGGGGCGGTATCCCGTGTTCGCCGCGCTCGTGGGTCTCGTTCTGCTTCCGGGCCCGGCCGCGGCCCAGGAGGCGGCGTGTCCCCAGCGGGAACCCAAGGAGGGGTCTTACAGCAGGTCGGCCAACGATTACATGGAGCAGGCGCGAGAGCAGGACACCCCTGCAGACCGGCGCGGCTACTTTAACTTTGCCCTGGGTCTCCTGAAGCAGGGCATCGCGGAGGAGCCCGAGAATCCGCTCTACTATCTGATGGCGGGTCAGGCCTATCTGGAGGTCGACGACTACGTCGGTGCGGACAGCGTCTGGGACCGGGCCGAGTGCCTCTGGCAGCCGTACGCACAGAGGATCGAGGGGCTGCGACTGGTGGCCTGGAGCAATGCTTTCACCCAGGCGCAGGAGCTGGTGTCGAGTGGTGACTCGGCCGCGGCGATGCACGCATACCGGAACGCGTACGCCATCTACGATGAGGAGCCCTACCCGGTCTTTCAGGTCGCCGTGTACAACGTGGGGCAAGCGCAGGTTGTCGAGGGCGATTCGTTGCAGCGGACCTATTTGGAGGACGCCATCTGGGCATTCCGGGAATCCATAGCCGCGAGCCGCAGGTCCGACACGCTGAGCGAAGAGGACCGCGAGGATTTCATCTGGAGCGCGACCGCGAACCTGGCGCAGGTTCTGGCTTTTCAGGGACGGTTGCTCGACGCGGCGGAGGTGTACGAGCAGTTCTTGGAGGATCACCCTGGCAGCGCCGAGGCCCGATCGAGTCTCGCGACCTTCCTGGCGATGCAGTTCGCTCAGCTTCAGGACAGCCTGCAGGTGGTCCAAGATTCGGCCGAGCAGGCGGCCCTGCTCGCCCAGATCGACTCGCTGGGCGCGAGGGTATCGAGCCAGTACAGCGAGCTGCTCGGCATGGAGGAGGCGGGCCTCGAAGCGGACGAGTACCACCAGATGGGGATCGGCCTCTATCAGCTCGACAGGCTGGCGGAAGCCGCCATCGCCTTCAGGAAGGCTCTGGAGCTGGAGCCCTACCGGCCGGAGTCGCTGGAGCTGCTCGCGCATGGTCTTTATGCGAGCGAGCGCTTCGACACGCTGGTGGCGGTCGCTGGGCAGCTGGTCGAGCGTTACCCCTACAACCTCGAGGACCTTCTGTTGCTGGCACATGCTTGCCGCGAGACGGACGACCGGGAGCGGGCCCTCGAGGTGCTGCAGCGCCGTGAAGCGCTGCCCTTCCAGCTGGTGCAGCTGAACCTGCAGGGCGGGGCGGCGTTCGGCCAGATCGAGAACCTCAAGCTTGAGCCGGGAACGCTCATCGAGATCGAGTTCGGCTTCTACGACGACTCCGGGAACGTCGTTGGCAGCGGCCGCTTGTCCATGAACGCGCCGGCGCAAGGCGAGCTGGCACCGTTCCGTGTGACACCGGAGGAGGCGGCCTCCGGAGTCTCGGGTGTCACCTATCGGGTGGTCGCGCCGTCGTAGGACGCCGCAGGGAGTTAGACGGCCACCGGGAATTCAGAGATCCGGATCTTCGTGCAGCCGTAGGGAATCAGGGTCACCTCCTCCTCCGGTTCTCTCGAGGAGATGGGGCTCCAGGGGAGCGGGCCGGTGATCCCGCCGTAGCGCTGCCATTCCGGGATGCGGCGCGCCCGTGCCACGATGTCGAGCGGGGCGCCCTCCAGCGACCACGGCTGGCCAGCCAGTTCCCGGCGCTGGATACCGTAGGCCTCCTCAGGGTTCTCCAGGTCCTCGTTCACGAGACCGTAGTTCCAGGGGTCATCGGTGCTGATCTCGTAGTCGGCGTACGACTCGGTCCCCTTCACCGGCGTCCAGATCTCGTGCCGCCTGAGCGCGAAGACTAGCGGGCCACGTTCCACGGCCGCTGAGCGCTCGTGCCAGCGCGAAACGCGGATCGTCATCGGTAGCTGGAGCTCGACTCGGTCGCCGTCGTTCCAGGTGCGATCGGCGTTCACAACGGTGCCAGGCGCGGCTTGAGGCAGCCGCTGGCCGTTCACGCGCAGCAAGGCATCCTCGGCCCACGCCGGTATCCGCAGGTGCAGGGCGAAGGCAATGCCGGACGGGCCCCGGTAGGTGAAGCGGACGGTGTCCTCGAAGGGGTACTCCGTCTGTTCCAGGAAGCTTACCTCGGTGCCGTCGGCCACCCGGGCCCTGACCTCGCACGGGGCGTAGATGAGCGCCGCGAGGCCGTCGTCGGGCGTGGCCATCCAGAGGTGCGCGACGAACTTCGGCCAGCCCTGATGCAAGTTGGCAGTGCAGCAGCCGTAGCCGTTCTCGAGGCCGACCAGGTTATCGTCTCCGTGTCGCGTGCTGAAGTTGTGGTACTCCCGGGTACAGGCGATCTGATTGGGGGTCTGGTAGTAGTGCCGGCCCACGAAGCGTGGACTGAGAGCCGCAGGCAGAGCGTTGTAGGCGACTCGCTCCAGCCGGTCGGCGTGCCGCACGCTGCCCGTGATGGGCAGCAAGCTCTCGAGGCTGAACATGTACTCGACCACCGCGCACGTCTCCACGCCCTGCGTCGGGTCCGTGCCATGCAGCAACTCATCCCCTGACCAGATGCCCTCGACCTGGCCGTGATGCGTCATCAGGTAACGGATCCCGTCCTCGACGGCGTCGAGGTAGCGGGGATCTCCGGCTTGCTGGTACCAGACGGCGGGCTGCTTGATGCCCATGGCCGTGTTCACCACGTGCCAGATGCCGTGGTCGGTCGTGAAGCGCTTCGTCCAGTCCTCGGTCTGATCGAAGACGAGCCTGGCTAGCCCTAGCAAGAACGTGTCCCCGGTACGGTTGTAGAGCCAGTAGATGCTGGCGAGGTTCTCGCCGCCGCGGCGCTGTCCCCAGAAGGTGTAATGCCCCAGCGGCCTGGCGGGCAGCTCGCGCTGCTGGAAGCGGAAATAGTCGGTCATCAGGTCCAGCACGCGGCCGTCGTCGGTGGCCTCATGGTAATTCTGCAGGACCTTGAGCATGACCATGCGCGGCCACCAGTCGGCGGCGGGCGCCGGCCGACGCCCGCCCCGCTGCGGCCGGTCGGTCTCGGGCCCGAAGAAACCGTCGGGCCGCCGACTGCCGAGCGTCGCTGCGATCCAGCGGCTGGCTTTCTCGATGAGCCGGTCGTTCTTCAGGGTCCAGGCCAGCGGCACCAGCCCGTCCAGCCAGTAGGGGCCCCGCTCCCAGATGTCACCGTCACCACCGAGCCAGCCGTTGTCCGGACCGACATCCGGCCAGATCTCGTCCAGATGCCCCGTCATGCCGTTCGCCCAACCCTCCAGCTGCAGCCGCAGCCACCCGGCCGGCGTGACCGAGCCGAGGGGGAGCGGGACGTAGGGGTTGGACACCAGAGGCTCGCGGTTCGAGGCGTAGTGCCGGTTGCGGGTCTGCGGGGTCCCGCGCGATGCCGAGACTGGTGTCGCGCCGCCGGCCTCCTTCAGGGAAAACGGCAGGGCGGAGAGGGCGACGACCCCGGCGCTGGTGTGCCCGATGAACGAGCGGCGGGAGATAGCGCTGCGGTCAGCGGAACCGACGGATCTCGTGTCCATGTCTCTACCGGGGGCTGAGGGATAGGCAGTCGAACCTCGTTGACAGAATCACGTGGTGGATGATGCGGCACAAGGGGCGCGATGGTGGGAACAGCTACTAACCCCCGCGGCCCTGCTTCCAGCTCTCGAGCAACGCCCGCGTGGCGGCGGCGGGGTCGGGCGCGGCCATCACCGCGGACAGGACGGCGATGCCCGCCGCGCCGGCCGCGGCGACCTGAGCGGCGTTCGCCGGCGTGACTCCGCCGATCCCCACGATGGGGATCGATACGGCTTTCGCGACACGTGCGAGCCGGTCGGTCCCGATGACCTCGCCGATGACCTCTTGCTTGCTGCGCGTGCCGAACACGGATCCCACACCGAGATAGTCGGCGCCGTCTCGCTCTGCAGCGCGGGCGTCAGTCTCGGTGTCGGCGGAGCGGCCGATGACGAAGTCGCGGGGCACCACGCGTCGGACCTCGGCCACGGGCAGGTCGTCAGCGCCGAGGTGGACGCCGTGGGCCCCGGCAGCGAGCGCGACGTCGAAGCGGTCGTTGACGAGGAACAGCGCCTCGTGACGTTCGGCCAGCGGCCGCAGCTGGCGGGCCAGCTCCAACAGCTCAGCGCTCGTCGCCCCCTTGTCGCGGAGCTGGACCGAGGTGGCACCGGCGGCGAGGGCGGCCTCGACCACGGCCAGCCACCCGCGCTCGCCGGCCAGGGCGCGGTCGGTGATCACCATGAGCCGGAGGCGCTGCCTCAGCTCTGACCTCTCGGGCATCGCTCACTCCCGGGTTCCGGCGCCCGAATTGCGGATTCGCTGCACGGCCCGATTGTGTTCGCCGAGCGAGGTCGAGAACTCGTGCCGCCCATCCTCACGGGCCACGAAGTAGAGGTAGGGAACCGCCGCCGGGTGCAGCGCCGCGTCGATGGCCGCCGTGCCGGGCGAGCCGATGGGGCCGGGGGGCAAGCCGCCGTGGGTGTAGGTGTTGTAAGGATGGTCTGCCACGGAATCGATGTGGCGATACAGCAAGCGGCTCTGGTGCGATTCGAGCGCGTACTGAACCGTCGGGTCGGCCTGCAGGCGCATCCGCCGTCGCAGCCGATTGTGGAAGACGGCGGAGATCAGCGCCATCTCATCCGCCCAGCGGGCCTCACTCTGAACGATGCTGGCCAGGGTGACGATCTCGCGCTCGCTCATGCTGAGCGAATCGAGGGCGGCCCGGCGCTCCGCGGTCCAGACTGCACGATAGTGCGCGAGCAGCTCCGCCGCGATCGCCTCCAGGGACACGCCCTGGGCGAAGCGGTACGTGTCGGGGAAGAGGTAGCCCTCCAGATTGGGCCCCGGCGCGCCCAGCGAGTCGGCCAGCCCGGGGTCCAGGAGCCTGAGCGTCGCCGAGTCTGCCGAGATCTCAGCGATGGTCGCCAGGCGCCCGGCGATCCGCCGCACCGTCCAACCTTCGGGAATGGTGACGGCCACGGTGACCACGCGCCCGGCCACCAGCGCATCCAGCGCCTGCGACCAGCCGGCGCCGCGCGGCAAATCGTAGGTGCCGGCCTTGATCTCGGCGTCGGCGTCCTTGAGGCGGACGTAGAGCTCGAACAGCCGAGGCCAGCGCACGATGTGATGGCTTGCCAGAGTGTCCGCGACGGCGCGCACGCTCGCGCCCTCCGGGATCACCAGCCGCTCGAGGGGCCCAGCGGCGCCGCCGCACGCTGCGGCGGCAAGCAGGCCGAGCGCCAGGGCACAGGCGCTCAGGGAGAAACGCGGTTCAGGACTTGCGTTGCGCATCGAGATAGGATTGCAGGATGAGTGTCGCGGCCATGGCGTCCACTCGTTCCTTCTCCCGGCGCGCTGCCGCCGGCAGGTCCAGCTGCGCCAGCTCGCGCTGCGCGCGGACCGAGCTGAGGCGCTCGTCCCAGTATTCCACCGGAAGGCCAGCGCGGCGCTGGAGTCCCTCAGCGAAGCGGCGTACGGCCTGGGCGGACTCTTCCTCCGCGCCGTTCATCTCTATCGGAAGCCCGACGACGATCCTCTGCACGTCCCACTCCACGACCGTCTCTATGATCTTGGCGTAGGGAGGGCGTCGGCCGCGCCGCCGCCGGATGGTGGGCAGTGGCTGCGCGATGGTGCGGCTGGGGTCGCTGATCGCGACGCCGATCCGGCGCTCACCGTAGTCCAGCCCGAGAACCCTACCCATCGAACAGCTTGAAGGCGCTGGTGCCCGGCACTCTGCAGAGCTCGAGACCGCTAGAGCGCGGTGAGCGCGTCTTCCACGCTAGCGGCCTGAGCCAGTCTCTTATGAACAAGCAACAGCGTGGTAGGAGAGCCGAACAGGAAGCGGCAGGCATCGTTGCCCTGCGACCGGCAACCTACCTCCAGCACTGCCACTGGCTGACCGACGGCGCGGGTGAGCAACTCGGCCAGCAGCCCGGTGGAGATGTGGCAGCCTGGGGCGCCACGATCCTCGTGAGGGTCGGACTCGGCCCAGTCGCGAGCGACGACCGCGCCGACGCCCGGGTTCACCTCCTGATGCTCGATGCGGCCCCAGCCGGCCTCGTCGAAATAGCGGTTCAGCTCTGACCAGAAGGTGGCGAGGGGCAGCGCAGGCAGCGGGCGGCCACCGCGCTCCGCGATGGCCAGCTCCGCGTCCGCTGCCAGCCGCCTCCCCGCCTCTCGGAGTGCGCGCACCGCGTCCTGCGTTGCGGTCTCCTCGATAGCCCGCCGCAGCTCGGCCAGTCCGCCGGCGGGCAGTCTCAGTTCGGCCATGCGCTACCTACGAGTTGTTGTGGTGAGCAGGGAGGTGCTGGTTGACCTATCGGTCGCGGCGACTTCCCTGGATTGAGGGCCGATCCTGCCTGGCGCCATGTCCCCATAGTAATAAATAGACAGATGCAGGCTCGCTTACAAGGCCGAGCCCAATAGCGGGACCGCGCTGGGGCCGCCCCGCTCTTGGCCTCGTGCCTGTGCCGGCCCGCCGGGGCGCCGAGAGTTCGGCGATTCGCCGCCTGAGTTCGCCGCAGTGGGGCGACTGGGAGCACCGGCGGGACAACACCAGTAATCGGGGTGCGGGGGGGAGTGCCAGAGATGCGGTCCGTCAACTGGCTCTTGACAACGTGCGTACGAGCGTTCTATTGTGGGTTGCGCGATTACAGTTAAATTTACACTCACCAAGCGCAATACAGATCAAGTCTGGACCGGGGTTTTTGTATCTGCCTTCGGCGTACGCATCCACTACCGGTAGGAGGTGCGCCACGGTTCCTACGCTACAATTCCGCATACTCTGTTCTTCTTTCATTTGCACGCCGTTCGTGGGGTCGGATGCATCCAACGTTCGGGCGCTGGAGTTGTGTCTACTTGAATGATGTTGGAGTTGCCGCCGTTGTCCTTCGCAAGTGCAGGGAGGTCTGGATGAACTGTGTGAAGCCCTCACGTCAGACCTTGCGGCCCGGGTTGGCGATTCTTCGCTTGCTCGCCCCGGCGCTGGCCATTGGTCTATTCGCCCACGCGACGCCCGTCAGCGCGCAAATCACGAACGGGAAGCTGACCGGTGTGGTCACCGACGCGCAGACCGGGGAGCCCCTATCGACCGCGCAGATTGTGATCGAAGGTACGGGGCTCGGGTCGCTCTCCGCTCAGAACGGACGCTATTTCGTTATCAACGTCCCTCCCGGCACGTATACCGTGGAGGTGCAGCTCATGGGCTACCAGACGTTCCGTGTGGAGAACGTACTGATAGCGATCAACGCGACGCGGGTAGTGGACTTCGAGCTCACTCCGCAGGCGATCGCGGTGGAGGAGGTCCGGGTCGAAGTCGAGCGGACGCCGCTGATCGAGATCGGCGCGCGGGGTAGCCGGGACCTAATCAGCTCCGCCGAGCTGGACGCGCTGCCGGTCAGGTCGGTGGAGGAAGCTCTTGAGTTGAGGCAGGGCTTCTTCGTGGTGCCCGACAACGAGAACATCCTGGCGTTCACCGAGAAGACCCGCGCGATTAGTCCCATCCGGATCCGCGGCGGTCGTAACGGCGAGACCGTGACCCTGATCGACGGAATCCCGATCAACAACTTCATCTTTGGAGGCCCGGCCTTTTCGCTCACCAAGGCGGCGATCGGCCAGATCGACTTCCGCAAGGGCGGGTTCCCGCCGGAGTACGGAAACGCTCTCTCGGGAATCATCAACATCGCCACCAAGGAGCCCGGCACGGAGCTGAGTGGTGGGGTGGAGTACCAGACGAGCGGGGTGGCCGGCGCTCTGGGCAGTAGGCCGGACGAGCTGAACGACTTCAAGTTCCTTGAAGGTCACATCGGCGGCGCGGTGCCCGGCACGTCCGATAAACTGCGCTTCCTGGTGGCGGGGCGCAGGCGGTCCAGCGCGGCGCGCGTGCTGGAGTTCGATGATGACGTGTACGATCCGAGTGTGCCGCCGTCCGACGCGCTCAACCAGCCGCATACCCGCGACGTCTTTCCCGGATGGCGAGCCTTCGGGTTCGACGACGAGCAGCAGTTGTTCACGAAGTTGAGCTATCATTTCACCCCGACCAGCAACTTGAGCGTTTCGCTGATCGACGTGACGCGCCAGTACCAGCGGTTCGACTTCGATTTCTTGCTCACGGGTTACGACGCCCAGGCTTCACCGATCATCGACAGCGCGCAAGACTCGCTCGCAGTCGCGAACTCGACCTACGAGGATGTCATCCTCGGTTCCGTTCAGATGGATCGTACACTGTTCGTTGCCAAGTACTCGCAGGTTATTGACCGCACCTTCTTCAACGTCAACTTCGGTGTCTTCCATCAGAAGCGGCTGAACTGCAACTTCTTCGAGGGCGTGTGCCTGGGGGCCAGCTTCTCCGACAAGAACTTCAGCAGCCAGTTCGTCGCGCCGGGGGTCACGGTCAACCACCCGGCCACGGGGAGCGATGATCTCTACGGCGGCGAAGACATAACGACGTACGTGGTGCGTGGCGACGTCGGATCGCAAGTCACTGACCACCACAACGTACAGCTTGGCGTGTTCGCCGACTTCCATGACCTCGATTTCGATGAGGATATCCAGCTGGGGGTGAACGAACTGTTCTCCATCAAGCAGAGATACAGCGTGAAGCCCTGGGATGCGGCGTTCTATCTGCAGGACGTCATCGAGTACGACTTCCTGAGTCTGGATCTGGGCTTGCGGTTCGACATCGGCAAGGCGGGCGGCCGGTTCTTCGTCGATCCCTTGGATCCGACCAACGGGACGACCGCACGCGAGGTCTGTGAGGATCCGGCGCGCTTTGGTGCCGACCCGAACTACTTCACGGGCCTGCTGGCTTGTTCGGATCCAGCCGTACGTGACAGCGGAGCGATCATCGCGGCGGAGGACGACTTCGAGGAAACGTCAACGAGGGTCCAGGTCAGTCCGCGGGTGGGTGTCACGTTCCCAGTGACGGCGACCACGAACGTGTTCTTCAACTACTCGATCAACAGTCAGAACCCGCAACTGAACAACGTTTTCCAGAACACGAGCATCGGGACCGTCGGTGAAGCGCGCCCCTGCGGGCTTCCAGGGGTTCCGCGCGATGCGGCTCAGAAAGGCGAGTGCGGCCCGATCATCTTCTCGCATCAGTTCCAGACGTCGTTCCTGGGCAACCCGAATCTGGAGATCGAGCGCACATCCAGCTACGAGATAGGCGTGCTATCGGAGTTGGGGGACGATTGGGCGTTGAGCTTCATCCTCTTCAACAAGGACCAGTTCGGGCTGACCGGCGTGAGGAGGGGCGGCATCGGCATCCAGGATATCGGTGCGACCCATGGGACTTCGTCACCCAACTATGATGTGCTGGTGAACGAGGACTTCCAGACCGTGCGGGGCCTGGAGGTCGGCGTCCGGCGGCGACTCGCGAACCACTGGGCGTTGGATGTCAACTACTCGTACTCGCAGGCGCGGACGAACGCTGCTCCTCCGGAGCGGGAGCGGCAGAGCGTAGCCGATGAGGGGGACCCGACGATTCGCCGGGAGATCCGCTCGGAGATCGACCAGCCGCATCGTCTCAATGCGTTGGTGCGGTTCGCCTCGGGAGCGGAGACACCTGAAATCCGTCTGGGAGGCCTGAATATCGGTGACGTCTTGAAGTACACCAGCGTTGCCGTGAGCCTCCAGGCGTCGAGCGGAATGCCCTATACGCCAACGACGAGCTTCGCGGGGGTCGGCGGCGTGTTGGACGACCTGGAGCGGAACAGCGGTCGTGGACCTTCAACTTGGTGGGTGGACCTGCGTGCGTCAAAAGGCTTCCGTATCGGTAACCTCAGGTACAGCGCCTTTGCGCAGATCGACAACCTGTTCGACCGGAAGAACTGCTTCCAGCCTCTTCCGACGACGGGGCGTTGCGACTATGGCTCGCGCGACCAGAGCCGCAGGCGGCAGGGGAACACGGTCGGTGAGGAGGCGCCGTCGACCTACTTTGACCGGCCCCATCTGTTTGGGCCGCGCCGTCAGATCAACGCCGGCATCCGGGTTGACTTCTAGAGCTGGGTTAGCGGGCTGGCGGACGGGCCTACCGGGAGATGGCCCGTCCGGCCGGCTGCCCCCCAATAGCGATTGAGGGAGAGCCATGAGATCAATGTTACATTGGTACAGCCGGTTGAGCCTCGTTCTGGCGGGCGGGCTGATCGGCGTCGGCGCGGCCGCGGAGTTCGCTGTGGCGCAGACGGCGGACCCGCCGGTGGACCGGCTCGACGAGAACGAGGTCAGACACGACATCCGCACTTTGCAGCGTGAGCTGAGATCTCTGTTCCGACTGTTCGGCCAGGGTGACCGCGCCACTACCGGCATGCGGCCGACCGGACAGATGGAAATGTTCATGACCAACACGGGGATAGTCGACGCTGCGGATCTCAACATGGATTCGCAGCCGAACCTGTCCGGCTGTGCGGCCTGTACGGGCGAAGGCTTCAACCAGTATTTCGACGTGTCGCCGCTCTATGCGGCTCCGCAGAGCGAATGGCTGCGCTTCCGGGAGCTTGTCCCATCGCTGGCCAACGCGACTGGCGGTGGTTGGACAGTTTCTCGAAACGGACCCTCGGATGGGTTTCGTGAGATCCTCGCCTCCGACAATCAGTTCGGGGTCCTCTTCTCTGGCGCCTCGAGCACGGACGACGCCAGCTGCCTCGACCATAGCGGCTCGAAAGACGGCAGCCTCGCGACGGGTATGACGCTGCTGGCCGGCAGCAACTGCCCGCCGACCTGGCCGCTGTCGGGCGGCGTGCCGACCTGGCTCGGCACATCCCCGGTCTCGCTGGACGCGTATGACCAGACGCAAGGCGTCTGGGGAGGCGATTTCAGGTTCGATTGGTGGCGTGTCGATCCGACGCTCATCGATCAGAGCAAGTCATTCGGCAACTTCCAGACCTACGGCGCCTACGACGATTACAACTCGGACATGATCGGGCGCTTCGGGAACGTCGTTCCGGGCGGCTCCGGTGATCCGGATGACCAGGGTTGGCCGCTCGGCATTCGCACCGAGTTCGATGCGTTCACGTTCGCGTTGCCCACTGTGTCCAACTCGTTGGTCTGGCGAGCCATCATCATCAACGAGACCGAAAAGGTTTACGGCGTAGGGCTGGACTACGAGAAGCTCTACTTGGGGTACACCTTTCAGCCGATTCGCGCTCAGGAGTCGTCCTTCTACATGGAGGTCTGGCGGGGGGCGATCCTCACGGCGGAAGGCGGTACCGGCAACCCGAATTGTCCGGGTGTGACACCGCCCAACGTCGGGGGCGTCGATTGTGTCGGCGACCCTGGCTTCGACCGAGGTGCGACTGGGGCAGTCGTACTCAAGTCGCCCATTGGTGATCTACGAAACGTGCTCTTCACCTGCTCGACGGGCGAGAACGCGCAGCGTGCCGCGGAGCGGGCCATACCGTGCAGCAGCGATGAGTTCTACGACCCGAGCAACGTGCACGCGGGCGACACGATCACCTATAACCACTTCAGGATGTGCCCGTACGGCAGCATGTGCTCGAGCGAGACCTATTTTGCGGGGTCCGACCGGCAGGATTTCGGTGCCATCGCGTCCACTGTGGAGGACATCCTGAACGGGCGCGACATCGGCGACATGTCGGATGGCTTCCAGTACGGCACGTTCCGGAACCCCAACTTCCCGCAGCAGCCCACGCCCCACGCCTTCTGGGTGCCGGGAACGTGGGACTACACGGCGAACGGGATTGGCGAGCCCGACACGCTTTTCGTCCAGACTTGCTACGGTCCGCCGGGGACAGGGCGTGAGAACCGGTCCGACGCGTGCGTCGTCACGTGGGCGGATACCATGCCCGTCGGAGAACTGGGGAACCCGGCTTACAACAACCAGGAGGGGAACTGTGCCTGGTTCTCAATTGGGCCATTCCAGCTTGCCGCCGGCGATACGACGGCGCTGGTGATCGCGACGGTGGCCGGTCCGGATTCGGCGTCGTTCGAGGCCGAGGTCAACAACATCATCGATCTCTATATGAACTTCTACCTCAGCCCTGAAGCGCCGCCCAAGGTCACGGTCTTAGGGGCTGAGGTGACGGTCGAAGATCCGGCGCTGGGGCGTGGCAGAGGTGAGGTCACGCTATTCTGGGACGACGCGTCAGACGACTTCGTCGATCCGTTCCTCGAAGACTTCGCAGACAAGCTGGCGGCGGCGGCGGGCGGCGATCTCGCGACGATTAAGGCGCTCAACCCGGATCTGGAGGACAGGATTCGCGCGCGCGCGCGCGACAACCTCGAGCGGGTCCTGCTCTTCAAGTCCTGCGACGGCGGGTCCACCTTCACCATCAACGACCAGCAGGAGGGGGTGCTGGATTGTGACGGCGATCCGGCGACGGATGTGCAAGGGCGGCAGCTCGGTGCCGGCTGGCAGGCGTACGCCGTGCTGCCGGTCGATGCGGAGGGAGACGCACCCAACTCCTTCGTGGACGAGCTCGTGACCCCAGGGTTCAGCTACCTGTACGTTGTTGCCGGGCAGAGCCGGGGCGCGACATTCGCGATTGTGGACTCTTTGGACGGAAGCATCGTCCCGGACAGCTTGGTACTGGCGCCGAGCCTCACCAACCCGCTCGCGACCTCGACGACCGAGCCGAACGTTGTGAGCGTCTACGTTCCGGCGACGGTGCAGGCGGGCTCGCAACAGAACCAGGCGGTCATGCTTCCCGAGTCGGACTTCGCGCTTGTGGACGCGGCTGAGGTTCAGTTCACCGGGACCGATGTGGTGGAGGCGCGCTATCGGGCGATAGTGGGTAACCAATTCGAGATGGTGGAGGTCGACGTCGCCGGCGAGCGGGTAAGCACGCAGGTTGTGGCCCGCGACGTGGTATACGCGACGAGCGACCTGTTGACCGCGGCAGATGTCGTGATCGACTCGAGCGCGATCAGCACGGGGAACCCGAATGGCGTGAACGTGGCGGGCACGCCAACGAGTGAGACGGAGACGGTAAGCCCGCCGGACACCACGACCACGGTAAGGGTATACGACGGTCTGGGGATCCTTCTCTACAGAGATGACACTGGCGAACCGCTAATCGTGTCGACTCTCCTGGATGGCGAGAAGACAACGCCGGCGAGCTTCCTCAACCGTCGGCCGGTCGACGACTTCATCGGCTTCCCCGGTTTCGTCCTGACGGTTGACGATACCGATGCGGGAGACTACGAGTCGCAGACCTATGAGCTGGGAGTGGGTGGTCCGGCCATCGCGAGCAGTGTGTTGCCGACCGTTGGCTGGGACGATCAGAACAGCGTGGCCAACCAGGCCGGCGGGATCAGCGCGTTCGGCCGTTACGACATCAGTTGGGTCGGCCAGACGTTCGGGCCGGGCTCGCCGTTCCAGTTGAACCGGGAGAGGCCGAGCGAGACGCGGGACGCCTTCGTCGCCTCGATCGGGTCGCGCGCGGTGGGGCAGGTGGGGCGCGTGGACGCAGAGGCGGCTGCGGCGATCTCGTCCGCCACGGGGGCGACGGTGACCCCGGATGACCTCGTTGCCGTGGAGGTTCCGTTCACCGTAACAAACGCGTCGTTTGAGCGTGCGGTGGACGTGGCGATGCTCAGGCGGCCGGCGTCCGCGGGCAAGATTCTGCTGGGCGATCCGGGCACCGGTGATACGTTGTCCGTTGCGGTGCCGGATGATGCCTGGCTACCTGGCGACCAGCTCTTCTTCATCGAAACGGTGTCGCTCGACAGCGTGGCGGATGTCGGTGGGAGCGAGGCTGTGGTGCTCGACGGCAGCGGACAGCCGATTACGGTCCAGAGGACGGTGGCTACATTCGCGCCGGCGGTGTTGAGCTGTCGGTCGGCTCCGCGTGAGAGATGTAACCCGGTGGTCGGTTTGGGCGTGACCGGAGGTGGCGATTGGATATCGAACCAGGACGGTCAGAACCTGGCGGTTCAGTACATTGCGCCGGTTGGGCTCGTCGACCAGCTCGCCTTTGATGTGGAGGGGGCGATCAGCGGTAGCGACGTTATTGATGCAGGCCGGGACATCAGAGCGCAATTGGACAGCATCAAGGTCGTGCCGAACCCGTACGTCATGTTCTCGCGCTATCAGATCGCCACTACGACGCAGGACGATGCGCGGCTCATGTTCACGCATCTGCCGCCTGAAGGCACACTCCGGATTTTTACGGTGACTGGCCAGTTCGTGCAGCAGATCACGTGGGGTCCGGGGGATCTGGCCGGCAACGGCGATCTGTTCTGGAACATGCGTACTCGCGAGGGGACCGATGCCGCTGCCGGGCTGTACGTGTTCGTCGTGGAGGCACGGAACCCGGCGACGAATGAGATGCTCAAGAAGATAGGCAAGTTCGTGATCATCCGGTGACGGGGGAGGCTTGGCCAATGCTGAGAAAGAGTATTGCCCTGACAGTTGTGGGGCTCGTCATCGCCTCGTCGGGTGCCTGGGCGCAGAATGTTGGAGAGGGACTTGTTCTTGGGGCTGGGCAGTCGGCGACCCGTGTAGGGACTCGAGGGGCGAACTGGCTTGAGTTCCCCGTGGGTGCCCGTGCTCAGGCACTCGGCTGGGGGGGCACGGCGCTGATCAGCGGCGCGCAGGCGCTCGCCTGGAACGTTGCCGCAATCGCCGAAGTCGAGTCATTCGACATCGCATGGAGCTACTCCGAGCTGTTCGACGAGGCGAACATCACGCACCAGTTTGCCGGGGTCGTGTTGCCGATCAGTGCGAGCGGGGCGCTGGGCGTGAGCGTCATCTCACTGAGTAGCGGCGAGATCATCCGTACGACCGAGCGCTTTCCGGAAGGGGGCGACCCTGTGTTCGGTGAGACTTTCACTTTCAGCGGGTTCGCGGGCTCGCTGGCCTACGGGCATTTGCTCACCGATCGACTGAGCGTCGGCGCCGCCGTGAAGCTTGTCAGCGAGGGTATCGACGACGCGAAAGCGGATTGGGTCGGCCTGGATGTCGGTGCGCGCTTCCGCACCGGGCTGCTGGCGCTGACGCTGGGAGCGGCGGTCGTGAACATCGCGGGAGATAGCCGCTTCGAAGGGTCTGCGATCGAGCGAATGGTCGGCGCCGGCGAGGAGGTGTTCCCGACCGGTGATAATGTCCCGGTCAGATACGATACGCGGGAGCTGGCCCTGCCGACAGCATTCCGATTCAGCGTGCTCTTCGATGTCAGCGGTACGCCGGAGGCGTGGCTGGGGCAGGTCGGGGCGCAGCACCGGATCCGCCTGGTGGCGGATCTCTACGATTCGATCGATACGGCTCCTCAGCCGTCGTTCGGGGTCGAGTACGCCTTTAGGGAAATCGCATTCGCGCGGCTTGGCAAGCGGTTCCTGAACGAAGGCGACGATGAAGGCTTCCGCGACTTCAGCGATGGGTTGGCATTCGGCGGTGGGATCAGCGTCCCACTGCTCAATCGACATCTGGGATTCGATTACGCTTACACCAGCATGGGGATACTGGAGAACATCCAGACGTTCACTTTTCGCTTAGGGTCCTAGGCGGCCGTGCGCTGGTTGGCGGTGACAACCTCGACCCGGGGAGATCGTCATATGATGCGTCGTCGCGCGACACTGTTGGCAATGGTGCTCCTCGCCGTGGGGGCGCTGAGCGCAGAGGCTCAAGTCAGCCCGAACGGATTTCAGGTCACGGCGCACGCCGGTTGGCAAACCTTCGCTGGTGGTAGTGGCGTGGAGGGTGGCGTTACACTTGGCACGAATGCGACCTACTACTTCTCTACGTCACTCGGATTCGGTCTGTGGACAGATCTCGTGATCACGGAGACCGCGGGCGACATGTTCCCGCCGGCGGCGCTCTCCTACGGCGACTCGACCATTTTTCGTACCGTCAACCAGGCGGTCGATATCTGGCAGTACGGCGTTCACGGGAAACTGCAGTTAGCGGGAAGGGCGGCACCTTTCCTCTTGATCGGCGCCGGTGGCTACACCCTGTTCCTCGATCCGCAGCAGACGGGCAGCAACAGCAACTTCAGCGGCTTCGTGGCGAGGTTCGGCGTGGGAGTCGATTACGCCGTCAGCGACGTCATGGGTTTCCAACTCATGGTAGCGGACAGCTACTATCCCAGTTGGAAGCCCGATCGACTTCTGCCGGTCCGTGAGGACTACCGTAATACGCGCTTCCCGGAGCTGAATCCGGATCCGGGTAAGCTGAGTGAGTCGGTGCACAACTTCAAGTTCGTGGTTGGCGTGACCATGGTACCAGGGGGATTGTAGGGCCATAGCTGGTTTCGGCCTGCTAGAAGCTGTGACCCTTGGTCAGAGGACAAGGCCTCCTTATGGAGACGGTCGGCGGTCACAGACCCCGGCAAGCGTATAGGGAGAGTGAGTTATGACTCCACGGGTAGTGCGTCACTGGATGATCCGCGTCGGCTTGATCGGAGGGACGGCTCTCGTGCTTGCCGCGTGCCCAGAGGACGCAGCGGATATCACGGAGGTCGCGAGCGAGCCGAGCATCGACTTCCCCGTCGTAGGCGCCTATGTCGAGCCGGTCGGTTCCTTCAGCATCGAGCGGTTCCTGCTCGCCGATTTCGAGCCGTCGGTCTCGGACGCGTTCGGGCGCAGCAGCGAGCCTTTCTCGGAGGAAGCCGACGCCTATCCCCTGTTCTATAGCGGTTGTTGCTGGGCAATGGGGAGCGACGAGGGGACCCGTCCCATTGCGACCGCGGACGACGACCCGCGCAAGCCGTTGCTCACGTTGCCGGCTGCCATTCTGGAATGGGATTTCCTAGACATCGCTCTGCCGGGCGTCTGGGCGAATGACTATGACTTCTATGGCGGGTTCTGCTGCGTGACACCCGGCGCAACGTACGTGGCCGGTTTGGAGCGCCTGGCCCTCCAGGTGAACGCAGAGCTCGATGCGGAGGCTGTGTTGCTCGGCCAGCCGATCACGCAAGCCGACAGCCTGTTCCGGCTCGGCGGCGCGCCCGGCGGTGACCATACGCGAGCGGCGGATCTGTTCAATACCGGGAACCCGTATCCCGCGGAAGCGAACGCGAACCCATTCATCTTCGGCTACGTCGGTGCGAGCGGGACTGGTACGGTGATGCTCGATGCGGTCGTGAGTGCGACCGATGCGGGTGGGGCTACGATCTGGATGCCTGACACCGACCCGAATCAGGACCTGGCGGTTGTCGCGCCCAACCAGCTGGTGAGCTTCGATTTCCCCAACTACAACTACCTGACGTTCTGGGAGACGAACCCGGACGGCTCGCCCGACTACTCCAGGCCACTGGCCCGTTACCAGATGGGAGCCGACCTGGATGCCAACGGCGATCCCATCAACAACGCGCTTGCGCCGTTCCCGGAACGTGCGGCCACCGACGAGGAGAAGCTCTTTGGCCCGGGCGGAGCGGGCAAGCCGGACAGCCTGGTCATGACGTTCAATAAGCTGCAGGCGCTGGCGGGCGGGGCGGCATACGAACCCTGGTTGGTGAACCCGCTCACGGGGAGCATGGTCCCGGCAAGCGGTACCTACTACAGGATCCAGCTGATCCCGGTGCTCGACCCTATCACTGGCGAGGTCATCGAGATTGACGAGGATACGGTCGAGACGCTCAGCGACGTGAGCGGATTCGTCGGAGGAGACGAAGAGGATGGCTACCGACACGCGCTTGTGATCAGTGATGCCAGCCTGGCCGCGGGAGACTCGATCGGCCTGCATACGCACGTCATGCTCACGGTCACCGGCTCGCCGGGGGCCGCTACACCGGCAGACTCGCGGCCGTTGTGGTTTGCCTACACCGACCAGAACGGTACGCCTGACAATTTCTTTGACGACAGTTTCAATCCCGACAACGGGATTACGACCTTCGGGAACTTCAACGCATCCGATCCCACGGCCTCGCTCGAGTTCGGCGGTCAAGGCAAGGGTAGGGGTGGCGTGCGCGAGGATGTGTTGAGTGTCGACCTGCGGAACCTGTCACGGCCACCTGTCGGCTACAGGCTGGTCGGCTGGCTGCTGCGCCCGGATGGAACGGCGTTTCGGTTGCCGGATGTCACCGGGCCGCCGCCGGAGTACGCCAGTCTAATGGACGCCGACGTTGAGCTGCTGGAAGGTGTCGTCACGGAGACCGGGATCCTCGACGCGAATGTCCGCGTGGTCGCCGGCGAGGCTGGTGTGGACTTCAGCGATTTCCTGACCGTCCTCGTCACGCTGGAGCCGAAGGACGGCACGAGCGGCCCGGGGCCGATTCCGCTTCAGATCGGCGCATTGCCGGAGGAGTAGCGCCGGTTTCACGCTGACCTGCAGAGTCAGCGGAGAAGGGCGAACATCGGCGCGGTTACGCGGTTACACGGAGGGGCGAGCTTTCGTGGCTCGCCCCAGTTTTTCGGTGCTGGTCTCTGTCTCTTCCTGCAGTTCCTGCCTGGCGTCGTGTGCTTAATAGATAAATAGACGGACGCAGGCTTGCTTAAGGCCGAGGCAAGTCGCGGGACCGTGCTGGAGCCGCCCGCTCTTGGCCTCGTGCTTGTCCCGGCCCGCCGCAGCGGCTAGAGTATGGGCGTTTCGCCGCCTGAATTCGCCGCAGCGGGGCGGTCCCACGCTGGGGACAGCGGAGTCGAGAAGAGCAGAGGAGCGAAGATGCCGCGTCGGCGAGTCGTCTATCCCATCATCTCATCGATCATCGTTCTCTTGAGCCCGGCTCTCACGGCCACGCCGGCCGTCCTAGCGGCGGCGCGAGCTGTGGGAAATGGCAAGGTCACGGCTCCTCCGGACAGCGCCGTACCGGTGGAGCTGCTGGCCCGTCGGCGGGCGGCGTTGCTCGCGCTGCTGGAGCCGGGCGTGGCCCTGGTCCGCAGCGCCGATCGCCGCAGCTTGCACGAGCACCCCCAGGACTCGGACTTCCGGCAGGACAACAACTTCTATTACCTGACCGGCCTCGAGACGCCAGGGTCCTGGCTCGTCATGTTCAAGCCCGAGCGCGGCCCCGGCAAGCTGTTGCTCTATCTGCCCGAGCGGGATCCCGCCAAGGAGGTCTGGATGGGGCCGCAGCTCGGCCCCGGGAGTAGCGTGACGGAGCTGACGGGCATCGAAGCGGTGCACGCGGCGTCCGAGTTCGAAGCGGAGATCGTCAGCCGGCTCGCCCAGTCCGAGGCGTTCGGGGAATACCCGCGGCTCTACCTGCCGCTCGGCGAAGGCGCGGAGAGCACCCGCGAGATCGTCGAGCTCGCCGTTCAGGCGCGTCGCTCGATCTCGGATCTGGGCAAGCCGCTGGCCGAGCTCAGACTGGTCAAGGATTCGGTGGAGCTAGCGCGACTGCGGCGCGCGATCGCCATCACGGTCGAGGCGCACCGGCAGGCGATGAAGGCGGCTCGCCCGGGCGTGTACGAGTATGAGCTCGAGGCCCTCGTGGAATACGTGTTCCGATCGCGCGGCGCCGAGCGCGTGGGGTTCCCCAGCATCGTGGGTTCGGGTCCGAACAGCGTGATCCTGCATTACGATCGGAGCCGGCGGCGCATGGAGG
>Ga0209635_10000238_pt1 | contig 35979 bp, 34 predicted proteins | sample DeeMarSWOR230_32_FD_187463 | JGI IMG/M metagenome (GOLD analysis project Ga0209635, IMG submission 187463) | Marine sediment microbial communities from White Oak River estuary, North Carolina - WOR-2-30_32 (SPAdes) (version 2) | ecosystem: Environmental > Aquatic > Marine > Intertidal zone >...
GGCATTTTCGAAAACAATCTTGGTGAACCTGCGTCCGATATCACGTATGCAGCTTCTATTTACTATCATAACCGCTCCACTGACTTTATGTAACTTTGCTTCCTTCAGGAGCCAATCTGGGTCGCGTATCGACCCATAGGAAATCGGCCCAACCACACGGCGGCTGGCTAAAGCTCTCAACGGGTCATTAAGCAAATCCCGAGCGTGGCCATCGGCAGCATTAGAAAGATATATGGAACAGACAAATACGGCACCGTACTTCTCCTCAAAGTGTTGATAGAAAGCGGTGTTATGCCAGAGTCCTGCCCCAATCCACATCAGCCTGAGCTTCTCATTTTGGCAAGCTGCCTCTCCTCTATCTACCCTCTCCTTCACCTCTTCATAAAACATCCTGGCATGGTCGAGCCCCCATGGTGTACCGCGGTGCCACTGTGGAATCATAGTGCTGGGCAATTGGTCGGGTAAGCTTACCGGGCAAGGAACGGTCTCAGCTATCAAGTCGCGAGTCTTCTTGAAGTATTCCACTTCTTCATTTACCAGCTCCATGACTTCTACGAACTTGGCATGGTTGAGAGTCTTGCCGGCAGTAAGCTCCAGAAATCTTATCAGCGCTTTCAGTTCTTCAACTCTTAAATCCAGTCTGTGTGGCTCGCACAACTCGGGCCAATGGTGCTTCATTCTTTCCCACCAGCGGGAGTAAGACGCTATGCTAGCGGTGTTCTCAAGAGGAAAGAAGTAGCAATCATACTCACGTGCCCAGAGCTCAAATATCTTTGAAAGTGAGTCACATGTTAGTTCCGCTAATAGCACCGTAGGTTTGGGCAATCCCCCCCATGGGGCACGCTCTGGATTGTGGTCCATAGTACAAGCCAACGGCAGGCAGCAGTAGCGACAAAGGTTTTTTTGGTAGCCCCGCTCATTCATCAAATCGAAGTAATAGGGAGATAGTCGCTTGGCAGCGATCACCGCTGACCACCATTGAACCGGCACCACCGGTATATCCATGGCAAGGAATATTTCATGAGGGGTATCAGCTTGTGCGATAGCAAAGGGCTCACCTTCGCTGATCCTCTCTCTCATCTTTCTGAACCACTCTTTCTGGTAGGTGGTGGCCTCGATGGAGCTCTGCAACTGCTTAACGCTCCTGTCTCCTTGCCTGCTACCGGTCTCGGGCCGATTATCAACACTTCTTACATCAGTCATTTATCATCAACCTCCTCTATTTAAACACCCCCTGCCTGGACAGCTCTGCAAACTCCTCATGAGACATACCTAAGAACTCGGTACACACGTACTCGGTGTGTTCACCCATACACGGGGAAGTCCTCACCTGTGCTTTAGTTTTCAGCAATTTAAAGGGAGGAGTTGGGTGACTAAAAACTCCCATTACTGGGTGCTTCAGCGGCAGTAGTAACTTTCTCTCTTTCAGTTGAGGGTCGTTTTCCAACAAATCCTGCACAGTTTGTACCACGCCTGCCGGCACACCGGCTGCCTGCATTATTTGCATGACTTCCTGAGCTGAATGCTGCTTGGTCCATTCTGATACTTGCTCTTCCAGTGTGTCTTCGTTCTCTTTCCTTGAGTTTAAGGTGGCAAATCTCGGCTCCTTTGTCCAGGCGGGGTTGCCTATTGCATGACAAAAAGCCTCCCATTCACCATCGGTAAACACTGCGATGGCGCACCACCGGTCATCCCCCTGGCAGGGAAAGATGCCATGAGGAGCAGCATAGGCGATACGGTTACCATTGCGATTCTGCAAGTGTCTGTTAGCTTCCCAGTCGAGAAGAGACGGGGTGATTTGATGACTGCAGACTTCAATCATACTGGCGTCTATATATTGCCCCTTCCCGGTCCTGCGCTTATAGTCCAGGGCAGCGATAATAGCTGTGGCGATAAATAGCGGAAGCAAAACATCACTATAAGGCAGATTAGGCGCAACCGGTCCCCGGTCTGGCCATCCCGTGAGATGGAGATAACCTGACAAGGCGGCACCTGTTCCGTCAACACCCCATTCCTGTGCCATGGGACCTGTCTGCCCGTAGGCACTACCTTCAGCCATGATTATGTCCGGCTTTATGCCTCTAATATGTTCGTAGCCAAAACCCATCTTGCTTAATGTCCCAGGAGTAAAGTTTGCATTGACTACGTCACCCCAGCGAATAAGCCTATCCACAACCTCCGGTGCCCGTGGATGCTTCAAGTTGAGAGCCATGCTATATTTTGAGGTATTAAAATGGGTGAACATTGGATTATCATCCAAGCTCTTTGTGGTGGAGACCGTTCGGTCCATTCTGGTGAGGTCTGGACGAGTGGTAGATTCAACACGGACTACCTGGGCTCCGTGGTCACCCAAATGTTTACCGGTCAAGCTACCCACTAAGGCCCAGCCAAAATCCACAACCTTTACTCCAGCTAATGCCTGTTTTTCCATACTTCTCCTAGCTTACCTAATTTGTTATTCTTTTTATATAACACCTGTCTTTTTCAATGTCGCAATTTCTGTGCTTGACAATCCCAGCTCTTTTGCGTAGATATCTTGGTTGTGCTCACCGATAAGCGGCGCCCGATGGTTCACGAAATTATGTGTATGATCACACAAAAAGAACTGTTTTGGATACATAAATGTACTATTCGATTCGGGATGTTCTAAGTCCACCCAATAGCCCCGTGCTTCAAGCTGGCGATTCTCGAGCACATCGGCAGGAGAGTCTATAGAAGCAGCATTTATCCCCCTCTTCAATCCCTCCTCAACAATTTCTTTCTTTGTGTGATTCATGAAGAATCTAGCCATCGCCTCCTCGTAGGTGGCAATTTCATCTCTGGATATTAAAGAGATATCAAGTTCGTCCCAGTCCGGTATATTGTTCAGTGGATTTTCTAATCCATCCTCGTCAATCCACTTTGACAGGGCACGATTAGCCGGCGCTCCAAAGCGACCAGGCATAAACGCCCAGAAAACATATCCATCCTTGCATTGCCAAATCCATCGAGTAGCACGAGGACCAATCTTACGCACACTACCACTCCGTTTTATCAAATGCTTAGTAAACTCCCACATGACTAAATTAGTGAAGGTTCTGCTGGCAACAACCCCCTGCAGCGAAACATCAACCTGTTGTCCTTCACCCGTGATTTCACGATGGTAATGGGCAATTACCGTCCCCAAAGCTGCAGCAGCACCGGTGCGAAAGTATACGGAATCAGGGCCCTCCCGAACCGGTGGCCGGTCTGGGTCTCCGGTAGTTAGTAAAACCCCACCCATCGCAGAGGCAATTAGCTCACTGCCCTTGTATTGAGCATAGGGGCCTTTCTGCCCGAAGGGAGTTATCGAGGTCATAATAATTCTGGGATTTACTTCTCTTAATGCCTCATAGCCGAGTCCCAGGCTGTTCATATAGCCTGGGACAAACGACTCCAGCACGAAGTCAACTTTCTCCACCAGTTTACGGAACAGGTCTTGCCCCTGGTTCACCTGGAGATTAAGGGTTATGCTTTGTTTGTCCGTATTAAAAGCATACCAGTACAGACTTTTTTCAGGGTCCGGTATATTGTGGAGAAATGGGGGAATGCCTCGAGCCGGGTCTCCCCCGGGTTTCTCAACCTTTATTACCTCAACCCCTAAAGCTGCCAGAATCTTACCGCAAACAAACCCTTTCTCATTCGTTAGATCCAAAGCCCGAAAACCGCTTAATAAACTATCAGCCATTATCTACCTCTGCTTTCCTATAGATTCAATAAATCGCTCAATACTGGTTTCTATCTGCTCCTTATCAATATCTGATAGCAGATATTTCTGCATCTCAAAACAAATAGTGGGTATACCTTTCTCCTCTAGTGCCTTTTTCTGGTCAGGATATTCCCAGGCTGGAGCATTATCCCATTCAAGAAAGAAAAACAGTGCCCCCTGCGCCTTCGTCTCCAACGCGTTCCGCAGGCAATAATCCGTTCTCTTATCCATAAAATGCATCCGGGGACAGGATGATTTTAGGTGATATCTCTCGGCAATAGCCTCTAAAGGGTCAAGAGATAGGTCTATTGGGTCGTCAGAATACCTGTTGCCCCAGCAGTTATCCTCACCAACAATCGTAGCGTTGCAAGATTCAACAAGTTTATATAATTGCAAATTATCTATAGGGCTTCCCTCGACAAATAGTCTTACACCATCCCTGGCAGGAAGCCCATCGGTCTCTTTCAGGAATTGTCTGAGCAGCTTGTTGTGTTCCTCCTTAAGCATAAACATGGATGAGCCGATTATCTGGAGGGCTTCTACCCCTGAGATGCACGGTGGCTCGGCTGCTCTAAGGGCGGCAACTTTCTTCAGCAACATCTTGTTTTCATTTCCGGTAGCTATGGCTCTTGATAGCGACTTATTGGATATCTCTTTCCCCGACCATTCCTCAAGTTTCTTTTTGAGCTCGCGTACTCTGTCACGCATATAAAGACTGGACAACCAGAATCTTGTACGAGGTATATCAAAAAGATAGAGTTCGGGGAGTTTCAGGGCAGGGTCAATCTGTTGCACCTTGCCTAAGTGATAATACAATGCGAGAATAGCATCCCTAGAATAGGGGATGATCAGGAAATCCAGAAAATCATACCGCCCGCTGAGAAGCATATTGAGCATGGAACGCACATCAGGCTGGTAAAACGGTTCAGTGTATCTGTCCGCCAACTCTGTGCCACCCCATGGGTCACCACTGATTCGGAAAGGGAAGAAGCCGGCAGCTAGAATTATCTCCTCGGGAACATTGTCACAGAAATAACCTGCCACCTTTCCACCTCTGTCTTTCCATTCCCTGGCAGCCAGGTCACGCTGCTGGTAATGTTTTTGCATCAGCTCTAATACGCTCATTGTTATTGCCATTAATCGCCGTTCAAGACTTCAGGCCAGTGAGCCTTTCAATCAGTCTAAGTCTTAATTTGCGAGTCAGGTCAACTATGATCCGAAGTTCACCGTCATCAAGACAAGACGTAATTTCCTCCTCAAGTGATTTAAGAACTTTAAACCTTGCCTTGATGAACGATAGGCCTACTGATGTAACTTCTACATAAACAGTCCTACGGTCCTCTGTGGTATGATACCTTCTCACTAAGCCATCTTTTTCTAGTCCATTGATGAGCTGAGACACGCTATTTCTGGACCGGAGCAAAATTTTTGCCAGCTCGGTAGGCGTTACTTTACCCCCCCTCGTTATTATGAAAGTAACGGCGTAGACTCTTAACCAGGTGCGAGCATCACCCTTTGCCCTCAAGAGAACATACCTGTTCATCACGTCGGAGAAAACGGCCAGGCGGCTAAGGTTCATGGATAGGATCTCCTGACGCATTTTCTCTATGTTCACGGGTCGCGCAGATTTCTCAGCCATATTCTATCCCTCCTTACAAGTTCCTCCTGAGCACATCTAATCGCCTATTTACAATTCCCCTTGGTTATTATACAACAAAAGATATATAATTCAATGGTTTAATTATTATTATACAATAAAAAGTATATAATTTAATAGTTAAATTATTAAAATAAGGTTGGGATAAAGGATTCTACACACCCGAAGAGGTGCAAGCTAAACTTGGCGAATATCGTCAAGCCATTACCAGAGCAGAATCGGAGATTAGAAGATTAAATACACAGATGGCAAACAGAAGTCTCTGTGCCATTGAAACCGAGTTGCTGCGGCAGGAACTGAAGGCCCTCCGTGACCGAAATTTAATGGAGTCGACTTTCGAAGGGAGAACTGACCTCATTGCGAAACTTGGAATCAAAGTTCTGCCATCAGAGGATTTGAAGTCGAGAAAAATATTTTGTCGGCTGAACCTTGTTAGAGTAAGTGATGAAAAGGAGCAGTCCGATTTTGCAAAATTGGTGTTTGGTAGGCCTAGGTGTACAATAGACAGAACTTTCAGTCTGGAATTCGCCCTTTCGTCAGTTAAGCATTGAAACGATTGCACATTCCAGGCTAATGTGACCTATTGAACAATATCGACATTTCTTGTTGCATGACTCATTTTGAAGCTCGTCTCATCGCAGAGCATCAGATAGCCCCACAGCAACCATCACTAGATAGCAATGGTATTCAAGATTGATACCACAAGAGGCGAGGCATAGCCATACAATAAATTGCCTGCTACCCCTTGACCTTTGCAGTGAGTTTCACTAATTCTTCTATGGGAATCGCGGTCCAAGTCTCCGTCTGTGAAGTCCCTCTTGATGTGAATGATAATGGCATACCGGCTGCCACTTTCTCGTTGGGTGCCTCGTATACAAACATCATGTCATAGCGTCCGAGTAATCCATAGGCACCGATTGTTTTGATTCCCATTTGCTCAGCTTTTTTCACACCTTCTTGCCATGTCTTTCCCAAGTCGGATACAGTCTTCTGTCCTTCAGATGTCAACCTAACTAGTGTTACATAAATAGCCATTCATTAACCTCCTTTCAGGCATGTCTCGGGTGCCGCTATTCCTGTATTTACATGCGCAGGTTCGGTTTTGATTTTAGTTCCTGCATGGAGGCTTGTCAATGGTTACGGAGTTCAAGATATGCGACAGAGTTAGGGACCTACAATATCTTATTTTGTTACACAAGAGGTAACAAAATACGCGATTGTGCAATTCCAGCATCGGGCGCACCACCACATTGGATCAATCGGCTAAATTCCAGTTGTACTAAGAAATGGCTTGCCAGCTCAGGAAGGGGTAGGTCTGCCCATCAACGATATTCCAGGTATAGGTATCGTTGGTCTCGCCAGGAGCAATGGCAGTTATATCCCACGGCTCGTCCAGCCCTTCCGTCTCCGTGTCCATGAATGTGTCGATGTCCTGCATTTCCGCAGTGGTCTTGCCTGTCCCCCCAGCCGAAGTAGATTGTCCACTGGTTTCGATGTCCCAGAAGGAGTTGTTCACAGTGCTCTCACTATTCTCTCCCACTAGACCGCCAACAGGCCCATCGCCACTCACTGTGCCGGTGGAATAGCAGCTACTAATAATACCCCAAAGGTTCAATCCCACCAGACCGCTCACATACCTATTGCCAGTCACGCTACCAGTGGAATAGGAGTTGCTCACAGTGCCCCCGTCGTTCAATGCCACCAGACCTCCAACCCAATTCCTGCCAGTGACACTGCCGGTGGAATAGGAGTTACTCACAGCGCAGTCCCCCAAAACACTTCCTACCAGGCCGCCAACACGCGTAGCGCCAGTGACATTGCCGGTGGAATAGGAGTTGCTCACAATGCCCTCTCTCACAGTGGCCGCCCCTGTCACACTTCCCACCAGACCGCCAACATAATAGCCGCCAGTGACGTCGCTAGTGGAATAGGAGTTGTTCACAGTGCCACTATTGCATCCTGTCAGACCGCCGACACCCCACCCGCCAGTCACCCTGCCTGTGGAAGACGAATTGTTCACAATGCCCGCATTATCTCCCACTAGACCACCAACCCAGTGACCGCCAGTCACATCGGCGTTGACCAGCCTGACATTCTCGATGACCCCGAGATTCTCGATGGGATGTATCCAAGAGATATGAGCGAAAAGCCCCACATAATGTTCGCTAGGGCGGTTGATAAACAAGTCCCTTATCTCATATCCCTGACCATCGAAACTGCCAGTAAACTGGTCATTAGCGGTTCCAATTGGCTTCCACCCCCTTCCCCCGTTGGCTGTCTCACTCGCCAGTTCCATATAGCCGGTAGTAGTGGAATCGAGGTCGTTCATAAGCAGGTAACTAACGCCCAGATTATCCCTGGCAGCATCCAAATCGTACCAATCCCGTATTTCTATGATTTCCAGGGCAAACTCCGCTGTTATAGAGTAGTCAGCGTTCATTGTGATGGCTGTTGTGGCATCCTCGAAATTGGCTATGTCATCCACGTCGCCAGTCCATTTAACAAACTGATAGCCACTAACTGGGGTAGCGCTAATGGGTACCACTGTTCCTTCGTTATAGGTAGAAGTCCCTTTGCCAGGTTTGTTTACCTCGCCCCCTTCAGTGCTTGAGATGGTAAGGTCGTACTCGACAACGCCACCACCACAAACTACTATCGCAACAATTAAGGCTACAGTAATCAAGAAAATACTAACTCTTTTCACGTGTATATGGCTCTCAAAGTGCTATTGTATCACTGATGAAGGAATTATTAGTAGATTGCGGTGCCCAAGACATCCTGTGGTGCTAAAGAGTCACAAAACGCTATTTCGTTATTATTGAACAGATATCGGGATGTCCATCATTTTGGGCGTACTCCCGGAACCAAGAAAAACAGAGTTACCCCCAATTTTATAGCTCGCTTTGTATTAGAGTGATTTCTCCATCTTGAACGGTAAAGATTATGCCTTGATCGGTATCAGTGCTGTTATACTCGAATGCCTTTCCTGATGAACCTTCGGGGGCAATACTATGAACACAGGCGCCAATGCAGTATGTTCCGTCTTCCATTTCACCAAGTGAGAGCCCGTGATCTTTTCCTGTGATGAAGCCTGCCTTATCTTGAGGAATAAGATGAGGGGATGCAGATATGCCGGCAGCTCCATAAACCGATTCGTCTGTTCCCATTTTGCGTATCCCTAACTGATAAAAACCAAGCGGAGGCTCAGCTGCCGGTTCAAAGGAGCCAGGTATTATCGGACTATCATCCCAGCTGACTAAGATTCCATCTTCGATTATTTCAGCTCGTACATTAGTCGGCGGGTCTGGTGGTTCAACCCCTACCCAGATGTCAGTGTTTCTCGCACCCGGTATTGGCTCTCCATCCGCGTCAAGACCGGTGAAAATGTATTCTCCACCAGCTATAGGCATTCCTGGTTCACAGGTTGAAAAACGAAACAAGGTTGTCCAGTCAACCTCAGGGCTAAACACATCAGTGACTGCTGGAACAATTACTGACCTACCATCAGGCAGGTCCACCCGAACGCTATCCATGATTATACTGGTAATAATTCCTAAAAGAACACAAGGGTCTCGTTCCTCCGGTGGCAAGGTTGCCGGACCATTCAAGCCAAGATAGGCATCTGTCTCAAAATAAAGATCAATGAGCTCAGGTGGCTGATCAGGTCTAGTAATGCATTGCCCCCCTTCAGGGATCTGCAGTTCCACACCCTGTGCAACGGCCCATATATCCCCTTCCAGATTGATTATCCAGGTTGTGCCATCTTCGATGACGTAAACCTGCATAACACTACCCCTCACCGCTACCACACCACTCGGTGTTTCAACTTCGTAGCGAGATGCTGGATCAAGAAGCTTTGTCACACGGCTTATGGTATTCCCTATTGTCTGTTCAAGAATAATAGTGGTAGAGCCAGTGTCCGTGGAAATATCGAGCGAAGCAATTTCTATCTCGGTGCCAGCCTGTAGTTCGATAGTGCTACCATCAAAGAAAGTGATTTCGGCGCTAGAATCATCGCTGGTTCTTACACTATCTCCGGCTTCTAGAGATATCCCTACCTCAGCCTCTGCCCAACTGTACGTACCTGCCTTCATTACGGATACATTTCCCTCGGTTATTGAAAGTATAGTGAGCGTAGAAGGAGAAGGAGCACAGCCAACCAAAGTTGAAATCACCAAAATGGACAAGACAAGTATTGACAGCAGTTTTTTATGCATGGTGTGGTTCCCGTAAACTAACCAGTATCATTACTGGTACTACTAGGGCAATTAAAAAGATTAGCCTCTTCACCTTCATCACCTCTTAATTCTATTATACCCTAGAATACGGCAAATCAAGAACGTTTCTTTTATTGGCACACAACAATGCTCATAGTAAGCCAAGTAGTGGGCATAATTAATACATATCTTTCACACAAAAGTCAGAAATGTTCAACGCTAATTAGGCATATCACACAGATTACTGTTCTGTTCAAGGGGGTCATGCTAGTTCGTTTGTAAAAACGCACAATTGGTGCTAAAGCTCATTATAGATATCCCCGAGACCAGACCTTTGCGAAAGCAGGAGATCGGCAAAGTGCTGGAAGTGGTATGAAGGTGTAAAGCGATATTCAAGGAGAACTTAAAGTTGCCTAGATGACACCTATTATTGATTTACAGCGGTTACGAGGACAGCTCCCCAAGCATCCGATGTGTTGGCTGAGTCTATTAGATCCTCACCTTTCAGAATCTTAACCTCAAGGGTGCCTTCCTCACTCTTTTTCTGGAACATCCCCACAACTGATACGGCATTCTCGGTTATGTATTGCGCGGGAACATTTCCTGAGACATTGTAAGAACGTGAATTGGAAACCACAATATTAACTGGATCATACTCTTCGGTTATCACCACGTACTTGCCTGAAAAATTCAATCCTTCCGTACCACCAACCTCGAGCGTATAGGTTACCGTAAACTGTGCCAGCATACTCTCAATTGTGTCCTTGATAATGTCCTGATCACTGCAACCAACCTGCAACAGAACTAGAGCGAGAACCGAGATGATTAATAGAAGCCTTTTCATGGTATTCTCCTTGAGCTACCCCGCTCAACTTTTCATCATATGTTCTTGTGATTAGTGCTGTCAAATACCCTGTCCTCATTGTGGTGTATTAATAGGAATTTCGAGTTGACCGACTTACCTGAGTTTAAGCATATTATGTATCTAGTGTATTTGGTGCATCGGTTGCCTATGATGTGCTTTGTAAGCCATTTTTTATAAGTAATTGTTAACAGGTCTTCTGCGCAGTAGTCGAGAGATAACATAGAGTTATGGAGTCACAAAACGGCAGAATGTGCAACGAGAGACGAATGGTCAGACTGAGCTGGTGTCAATTGTTATAATTCTTTACAAGGTCGGTAGTCCCATATATGATAGTCCTATGGTATTAATAAGTGATGTCTTTCAGCTTCTAATCACATAAGAGGTTATTTCAATATGAAGTACATTCGCATTTATGCAGACCTAGCTGGCGAGTCCCATTTTGAGGACGTAGAAGTGGAACTTGCACAAGTGGACTTTGCCCCTCCAGCACTGCCATGGAATTTTTCATTATTTAGCCCAGCCTTGCAGTATGCTTTTTGTTCTTTCCCTGCTGGCTGGCGGGGTGATTGGCATCCTATACCACGGCGACACTTTTCTTCGTTATCTCAGGTAAGATTGCAGGGCAGGTAAGTGATGGTGAAGTGCGTCACTTCAGGGCAGGAAGTGTTTTACTCGCTGAGGATACTACAGGCAAGGGGCATGTCAGTTGGGTTGTGAGTAAGACTGACCTGCTCGCTGCAGTTGTGCACTTGCCTTAACTAATAATTATGCGGAACTGTTCGGAAAGCAATGAACCTTTGTGCCGAGAAACAACCCAAGAGCCGTGTACATCCTACGCCTTGTCTTAATAGCCGAGTTTGATTGATAGTTCAACTAGATTAAGGCCAAAACAAAAAGCAAGATGTTATTGTGGAAAATCTATTCAGTTCACTGAGGCTGGAGCTTTGGTGCCGCCTTGCCGCGTTGGAGGAAAACTCGATCGCTTCCTTTTTCCCAGTACCCTTCGTATAATACAAGCTCTGGGTGTTGGTCCAAGGAAGTAAAATCTTTGACCTGCCATGCTTCATCGCTAGTGCGAGGGTCATAGATACGGATAAAAGAAACTCGCTTACCCTCCCAAAAGCCTATCTTCTGCACTGAACGGAGACCAGTTAGATTATCTGGCGACACCTTGAGGGTGTTGACCAGATGCACATGAGCCCACGATGGTATATCATGAGGTCCTTCCCCACCAAGCCAGAACAAGTCCATGCATTCTCCTTCAGATTCTAAATCTACATTTTGTTTTGCAAGGAAACTATTGTATTATAATAAGTTTTGGACTGGTTTCAAAAGTATTCTTAGGTGAATCTGCGGAACTTGCCAGGTAAATAGCCCCAGCTGTTTGAGGCAACTAGGAGGTCAAGATGGTTCCTGGATTTGTTGACCGTGTTCTTGAAAACATAAACAGTGTCATGGTGGCTAGGCCAGAGGTACTGGAGTTAGCACTGGTAGCCGTGCTCTGCGAAGGACATATCCTGATTGAGGATGTGCCTGGCATTGGCAAGACTACCCTGGCGAAGACCCTGGCTCAGTCCCTTGGGTGCAGTTTTCGCCGCATTCAGTGTACCCCTGACCTTCTGCCCTCGGACATTACGGGAATACATTTTTTCAACCAGAAGACCTGTGAGTTTGAATTTCGCCCAGGTCCGGTGATGGCCAACATTGTTCTGGTGGACGAAATTAACCGAGCCACGCCCCGTACTCAGTCCAGCCTGTTGGAGTGCATGCAGGAAAGGCAGGTAACAGTGGATGGGGTCACCATGCCTCTCCCTCAACCATTTATAGTCATCGCCACTCAGAACCCGGTAGAGCTACAGGGCACCTTCCCTCTTCCAGAAGCCCAGCTAGACCGCTTCTTGTTGAAGCTAGTGCTGGGGTATCCTGATCTTGAGAACGAAGATACTATACTCCTGCGATTTGAGCGCTCTAATCCCTTGGAGCAACTTTCCGCCGTAACCTTAGCCTCCGAAATACTAGACATCGGGCGACAGGCTCAGGAAATATATGTGGAGCCCTCAGTGCGACGCTACATTCTAGAGATTATTGGCAGGACTCGCATCAGCCCCTCCATCACGCTGGGAGGTAGCCCGCGGGCTAGCCTGGCCCTCCACCGAGCCTCGCAAGCCCTGGCCCTTATTCAGGGACGGGACTTCGTCCTTCCCGATGACGTTAAGCATCTAGCCGTGCCGGTGCTAGCGCACCGCCTTATTTTGAGCACGGAGGCCTATCTCCATAATGCCAGCAAGGAGAATTTGATTGATGATATCCTTTCCTCGCTCCCGGTCCCAGCAGAGGAATGAGGCGCCTGACAAAGTTATAGTAAGCCTGGGTTACCCAGCAGCTTTCCACTGGGCGATGCTGGCGGTTCTGTTGGGACTACTCATCTTTTCCGCCTTTAGGCAAATGGTTCCGCTGTTAGCCATCACGGTCTTCCTGCTGGTATTGATCACCCTACCCCGCTTGTGGAGCCGGTATGCTCTCCGCAGCCTATCGGGCAGTATCAGCGGCCATGAACGCGCTTTTCCAGGGGAGGAAATAGAGCTTACCTTTGAATTGTCCAACAGAGGATTACCTCTTCCTTGGCTGGAAATTGAGATGGAATTACCCTATCGCCTAGCTACGGGTAAAAGGGCTCACAGCCCCTACACACGGGAACGGTTGCGGTGGGTCACTGCTCTCGGGCGCGGGCAGGTTATCAGTTGGAAGCACACCCTTGAAGCCAAGTCCAGAGGAGACTACCAGTTGGGACCCCTCCGACTGCGCTCCGGAGATATGTTCGGACTTTTCCCACGAGAGCTAATCCTGCCGCACTTCCAGAGCTTACTGGTCTACCCGCGCATATTTCCCTTGAGTAAGCTGAATCTTCCCCTAAGAGCCCTCTTTGGGGAAAAGGTAGGCCCAAGGAGCATCTATGAGGATACCAGCCGGGTAGCGGGAGCCCGCGAATACCGTTACGATGACCCCCTCAAGCGAATCCACTGGAAGGCCAGTGCCGCTCATAGCAAGCTCCAAACCCGGCAGTATGAGTGCGGCACCAGCCTCAGTCTCCTCCTCATCCTGGATGTCAATAGCTTCACGGAGGAAGATGAAGAATTTGAGTATGCTGTAAGCACGATAGCCTCACTGGCTTACGAAGCCGAACGGCAGGGTTTTGCGGTGGGACTGCTAACTAACAGCGAACCGGAGGTACATATTCCAATAGGGAGCGGACGGGCCCAGTTGACGCAAATACTGGAAGCCCTGGCACGAATCACAGTTAAGTCACGGTTACCTCTTTCTAAGCAGATGGATAGAATCCGAACAATCCTCCCCATGGGAGCCACCGTGGTAGTGGTTACCTGCACCACGGCACCAACTCTCACCAACCTAGCCCGCCAGCTTGATCAAGATGGATATTCACTTCTCTGGATTAGTATCGAACAGTCTACAAGTGAGAAGGAACCTGTTGCTGCCTCGCTTAAGGAGAGGACTTACTTATGAAACCCGCTCGACTATCCACGCTGTTCTATTTTGTCTTTCTGGGAATGGAGCTGAGCTACCTATATATCCTGGCGTCGCTACTAAGCGGACCTACCTATGCTCTTATCCTCATATTGCTCCTCTATCCTCTTGCTCTCTTCTCCAAGCTTGTCCTGCCCCGGTCAGCCTTTCCACACCGGCTGAGATTTATGCTAGAAGTGGCTTTGGTCATCCTGATAATAGTGCTGGTCACGGGAGAGAGGCTAGTCGGTAGCCTGACGACGGGGCAAGTAGATGTTTTGGGCATTATTCTGCGGATGGGCCTCTGCGGGCTTGCCTGGTTCATGGGACATACTGTGCCCCATGAACGGGTGAATTATTCCACCGTCGCCTTCCGTCTCCAGATGGGCATTCTAGCCATGCTAGTTTTCGCGCAGCTCATGGGCAGTGCCCCACCGATATTCCTCTTTTTCCTGCTGGCTCCGCTGGCTCTTTTCCTCGCCCGCTGGGCGAGTTCTTTTTCCCGTAGAGCAGACGCGCTACGCTCTCCAAATCCGGGGCACTTGCTCCTGGCTGGAGCAAGCGTCATGGTACCTGGCGCAGCCCTAATTCTACTCTTCTCTCCAGGTATGGCACGTGCCATCGTAAACTGGCTTGTGAGTATCTCCACCAGACTGGATGACTGGTTGATGGCTCAGCATGAAGCTGCAGCCGCTCTACCTGGTGAGTTTAAGTTCGACTTCAGTTGTAGTAGGCTACCAGCAGGGAACGAAATGTCACCTCCCACATCCACGCCTGACCTCTCACCTGGAGATGCCACCGGGATAAGCCCCGTGGTCATCTGGGTTATCGTCTTGGTCATTTTCCTGGCGATAGTAGCTCTTATCATCTTTACCTTAAGGAGGCGAAAGGCAAGACGTAAAGCTCAACTCCTGGAGCCAGTGCGGTTCCAGATTCGCATGATCTCTTTGAACATGCCTCGCAGTCTGATATCCCTCTTTCCCCAGCTACTTAAGAAGTTGTGGCTTTGGCTAACATTACTCTTCAAGAGGTGGAAAAAACGCCCTAAGCCATCGGAAGAGGCTTTAATATCTATTCGAGCTCTCTACCGTAGTTTTCTACGCTGGGCAGCGAGACAGGGAATAGCTCGCTTGCCCTCTCAAACCCCTCTGGAACATCTGGTGCTACTGGAACAAGGGTTCCCTCAACAGCAAAATGACCTGAGACAGATTACCGATGCGTACGTACTGGCCCGCTACAGCCAAAAGACTCTTTCCCAGGAGCACTTTGATAGAACCAGGCAAGCATGGCGGAGGATAGTAGGTTACCATACCCGCACGCAGGTTAATGGTTGATTACCTTGCAGTAAGACCATGGAGAGACAGCTACCCCGAAGGCGACTTCGGGTTTTATACTCTCCTCCCTCTGCTTATTATGCATTGATTTACGGTCTTCCCCCACTGTGGAAATCTGTACCACTATACGAACCTACACCGACTATGGGGTGAGTCTAGCAGCTTTAGTACGGGGCTATATGTTCCGCCGGAGTATGAACAATTAGCCAAAGTGTTGTGTGCTTCCGTATTTACCCCGAACCCCCATTAAACAAGTTAAGTAAACCAAAAATACGGAACTGTGAAGGTGCTCGTTCTTAAGGAACTGGCTAAATCGTTTGAGGTTGGCTTCATACCATTCGATTGTTTTCGTGCTTTTCCCCTCGGCTGTGCAGCACTGAAGATAGGTGTCGATCGGGCTCTCCAGAGATGGAATTGTTGTTGCCATTAGCGCTCTCCTCCTTTTTTTCACAAATCAAGTGCTCAAAGGAGTTGTTTTTTGGGGGGATTTTTTGGAGAGCGGGGGAAATTAGCTTTGAAATTGGCTTCTGGTAGGCCGTACAGGATTCGAACCTGTGACACCCTGATTAAAAGTCAGGTGCTCTACCAACTGAGCTAACGGCCCATAACTTTGTGAAACTATACGCAGCCTATTTTTCCTCTGTCAAAATATTGGAAATGTAGATAGCGAAAGCGGGGTGAATATCGCAGATAAATCCCCCATCGACTGCCTCCACAGAGAAGGTTACCCTGTTTGGCTTCCTGAGGGGGTCGCCAAATTTATTGAGCCCCATTTCATCCCAGGGCATATTGTGGCCCAATATTTCCAATAGGCCCTTAACATCCCTCGGGTCTTCTACTATCACTTCGAAAGGAAGCTGATGTGCTAACCCTGTCAATTGGCTATTATTTAGCTTTATCCTCATTTTCTAATTTATATTTTTACTGGTTATGGCTATCACCACAGCGGGTGATGGGATTCGAACCCACGACGTCTTGCTTGGGAAGCAAGCACTCTACCGCTGAGTTACACCCGCAATTAACTATATTATATCAAATGGGAGGGGTAATGGTGTCAAGGATGGATTACTCTGGTGGTACAAGTGTCAACAGTTTTTTCGCAATTTTGGGATATTTGGCAATGAAGAGTAGTTCTTCCTCCACCAGTGGTTTTTGCGCTTCCACGTTGGCATATCTTACTAATTCCAGAATCTCTTCGGCTCGCCCGACATCGTCAAACGACACCTCCAGCTGGCCCATTATGTGACTGAAGCCTGATATCCCGCTATATTCCCCCGAGCATATCTCTCTGCCGGTCTCTACAAGCTCCGGATCACCCCTACCCAGTTCGTCGAAGCTATATAGCTCGTAGTTCTCGGGGTCTTTCAATACTCCATCGGCATGAATACCAGAGCTGTGGGCAAAGGCATTGGCTCCTACGCCGGGCTGGTTTATGGGAATGGGAACCCTGAAAGCATAGCTGGCAAATTTGCTTAATTTCCAGGCCTTTGTCAGGTCTATGGGCTTTCCTAGTTGATATTTGTTCTCAAATCCATTAGATTTGGTGGAAGCTAGAACGGAGGCTACAAGGTCAGCATTGCCGGCTCTCTCTCCAATTCCATTGACGGTGGTGTTGATGTAAGCATCCTGTCCACCGTCTATAGCCCCTTTAGCCCCGGCAAGGGAATTAGCCACAGCCATTCCCAGGTCGTTATGACAGTGAAGCTCAATAGGTATTCCGACATCCTCCGCTAGAGTTTTGGCGTTCTCGTAGATGGTAAATGCATTGTCATAGCCCAGGGTATCACAATACCTGAGTCGGTCAGCCCCGTGTTCCTTAGCCGCTAGGCCGAATTTGACTAAAAAATCTATTTCTGTTCTGGAGGCATCCTCGGCATTTACACCTATGCTTTCAGCTCCATGGGCGCGAGCCGCCTCTAAAGCATCGACCATCATGCCTATGATATCTTCTGGGCTCTTTTTACCCTGAAATTTGCCTTGAAGCATCTGGTCCGATGTGGAAATAGAGATATTAAGGTGCTTAATATTCGGGACAAGCTTGAAGGTTTTTTCCACATCAGCGACAATTGCCCTTATCCACCCTCCCAACCGGATGGATTGTAGGATTCCCATATCGGCTAACTCCAAGTTCGCCTGAAGGTAAAACGATTCGTGTCTCGTCGTAGGGAAACCAAATTCGGACTGGAAGACGCCCATTTCGTTGAGGTACATATTTATCATGGTCTTTTCCAGCTTGGACAGACCGAGGTTGGCGGTTTGAACGCCATCGCGATTAGTAACATCTAAAAAATAAATCTTGGCCATCTTTGCCTCCCCGAGGATAAATCAGATAAGGATAGCATTATTCCACGATATTATCAAATCAATATATTGGTTGGTGGTGCAAAATCCCAGACTACATCAGGCGAACCAGGTCATGTAAGCTTGGGCATTAATTGGTCTAGTGCCATTACTGTTGACTCGTATGCTGAGCCCAGCGTTGGAGAGTAACCAGTATCAATCAAGGCCAGCTGTTCAACTGGAACTTTCAGTGCTATGGCAAGAGCGAGTCTGTCAATCTTTCCTGCCACCATTTCTTCCGAAATGATTTGGGCTCCAACCAGGCTTTTGGACTGCGGCTCGGCAACGAGCTTGATGTGGATAGGTTTGCCCCCGAATGATCTCCGCCGCGTAGCAGTCCTCATTATATTACAGACGACATTCAGTCCTTGCTCTCGTGCATAAGTTTCGGTGAAACCTACCGTACCTACTTCATGGTTGAAAACTTGGGTAATGAATGTCATTACCGTACCTTGGTGGGGAAGAACATTACCTCGAACTAGATTTGTAGCTGCAATTCTTCCCGTTGTAGCCCCGGAAGTAGCTGTTTGGTAAGTCCTTTTGCGACCTGTGATGCTATCCCAATTCTCCATACAATCCCCGATAGCATAAATATCAGGGTCATTGGTCTGGAGGTACTCGTTAACGGCGATGGCCCCCGATTCACCTATCCGGATACCGGCTTTTCTGGCCAGCTCTACATTAGGTCTGGAACCAGTAGCGAATAAAACGAAGTCCACCTCCAGCTCATGACCCGAAAGAGATACGATTTTTTTACCATTATGGCTTTTTATGCCGTTGACCCTAGCCGGCAGAATCAGTTCTATACCTTTTTCTTTTATCCCTCTTTCAACGATTTCTGCCATATCCTTATCCAGGTATGCCCGGAGGAGACAGTCCGACCTGCCTAGAAGGTATATTTTGTCGTAATTTCTTGCTTTCAGGACCTCGGCTACATCCAGGGCGATTTGTCCCGTGCCCACGATAGCTGCGCTCGAATACTTGGAAATGGCCTCCTCAAAGACTCTGGCAGTCTCCAGGCTAGTGTCCAGGAAGAATTCATTTTCGCCGTTTAGTCCTGGTATAGGAGGGGTAACAGAGATAGAGCCCAAATCTAGAATTGCTTTATCATAGCGGTAAATTTCTCCACCAGCTATCAGGGATTTCTCTTCCCTGATGATATCGGTAACCTCCGTATTCAAGTGAACATTAATGTTCACTTCGTCGTAGAATTTCTGCCTGAATACAAAAGTGTCCTCCCATGATGAGAGGAATCCCCTCAGCACGTAAGGAATTTCACAAGGCTGGTGACCCATCTCGCTACGTTTATTGAATAGGTCAATTTGAGCCTCTTCGTCTAAACGGCGAACAACATTGGCTGCATTGCTAGCACCTCCTCCACCGCCTATTATGCAAACTTTCATCTTACCTCCTTTGTATATTTTTGCATCGTAAGCCTTAGCCAGAGTGACAGATAGCTTGCTTGGTCAGTTGCTTCCTTTATTTCCATACTTTGAATTATACTATCAAGCAATGACAGCCAGAGCAATAGAATGGCTTGATGGCAAGATAAGGATACTGGACCAGAGCAAGCTTCCCCGGGAGCAAATCTTCAGCGACTTGGACAATTACCACGATGTAGTTCTGGCTATTAAGGAAATGAGGGTTCGCGGGGCACCAGCCATCGGGGTTGCTGCTGCCTACGGCATAGCTCTGGGGGCATCGGGTATTAAGACAGCAAATAAGGACGAAATTATCGCTCAGTTGAATCATGTCATGCAAACTTTCGCTGACTCCAGGCCTACTGCGGTTAACCTTTTTCAAGCTATCGACAGGATGCAGAAAGCTGCCAGGGGGGATAGCGTTACTGAAATAAAAAATTCGCTTGTTAACGAAGCAAAGCGGATTCACCAGGAAGAAGTAGACGCAACTAGGAAGCTCAGCCAGCTAGGAGCCGAGCTTATCAAAGATGGTTTCACCCTGCTTACTCATTGTAACGCCGGTCCTTTGGCCACCGCCGGCTATGGCACTGCCCTGGGTGTAATCAAAGCTGCTAAAGAACAGGGAAAGAAAGTAAGCGTTTTTGTCACGGAAACTCGCCCCCTTCTCCAGGGAGCCCGGCTCACTACCTGGGAACTAAGGCAAGAGGGCATTCCTGTAACATTGATTACCGATTCCATGGCTGGCTATTTTATGCAGCAGAGAAAGGTAAACTGTGTCATTGTTGGCGCCGACAGGATTGCTGCCAATGGCGATGTCGCTAATAAAATTGGCACCTATACTCTGGCAGTACTGGCTAAAGAAAGCGAAATTCCCTTTTATGTCGCTGCTCCTACAAGCACTATTGACCTTTCTTTAAGCTCGGGAGACAAAATCCCGATCGAAGAGCGAAACCCTGATGAGGTGACTCATATTCAGGGAGTGCCCATTGCTCCCGAAGGCGTAAGAGCAGCCAATCCTGCCTTCGACGTTACTCCTCGTAGTTATATAACTGCCATAATCACCGAGAAGGGCATAATAGGAGAGCCGTATATAGAGGGGCTGAGCGAAATGAAATGACTACTGACAAAAACAATGAACTTCCGAATATAATCAAGCTAGAATCTCTAGCTCAAGAGGATACTAAACGAAAGCATTGGCGAGAGATAGAACTCTTTACAGAAATCCTCAATGTATTTATTTCTGGTTTTAATAATATGGGGTCTTTTGAGTTAAAAGAGGATAATGAGACTGAATATATATGGCTTCTTTTAGTTACACGCTGTTTCCACTCAATCAGGTGCTCAATCAATTTAATGTTGAAGGGGTACTACAGCCAAGCAATGTCTTTGTTACGGACTGGAACAGAAGATTGGTTTATTTGTGGTACGTGTGAGGATAACGAAAAGGTCCGAAATTATCTTTTACGGGAAGAAGGAAGCAGACTCATATACTTAAATCTTGCTAAGCAGATGGATGCAATAGATGTGTATGAAGAGGATTATAGTTACCAATGTAAATTCACTCACTCATCTAGATTAAGCCTAAGAGTTCTCTATAACCTTGATACAAAAAGTATGAGAATTGCTCCAATATACAACGAAAATTTATTCTTATTATGTGCTGAATCACTAGTTAGAGTATTTTTAAAGATGGCAGTATATATGGGGCGTTTTCTAATTTATCTTGATACGAATAAAGCCAAATCTTGGGATAAGGAGAATAGCCAAAGGATTAAAGATGCTGTCAGTTGGCTGGACAGGTTGAGAGAAAAGTATGGTAATGACAGTAAAAACGCCAAACACGATTGAAACTTAACAATCTGCTTTCCCTTTTAGGAGTTGCAGTGATAAAATGTTATAAAGGATAACAATGTCAGGACATTCTAAGTGGGCACAGATTAAGCGGCAGAAGGGTGTAGCTGATGCCAGACGCGGGCAGTTGTTTACCAAGCTTGCTCGGGAAATCATAGTTGCGGTACGACAAGGTGGAGCTAATTTGGAAAGTAATTTCCAGTTACGTTTAGCAGTACAGAAGGCCCGTGATAATAACATGCCTTCGGATAATATCGAGAGGGCCATAAAGCGGGGTAGTGGTGAAGGCGGGGAAGCTGCCTTAATTGAGATGAAACTTGAAGGCTATGGGCCAAGCGGGATAGCAGTTTTGGTGGAAGCCTTGACTGATAACCGTAATCGCACCATACAGGATGTTCGCCGTCTCTTTACCCGCCACGGGAGTAGTCTTGGTGAGAGTGGTTGTGTCTCCTGGCTCTTTGAGAGTAGAGGAGTGATCACTGTAGAAAGCAATGCCTCAGATGCCGAAGAAATAGCGTTACTAGCTATTGATGCTGGAGCTGAAGATGTCAAGACCGAAAAGGATTATGTGGAAATTTACACGAAACCAGAGGATTTAGAAAAAGTAAGAAAGGTTATTGAAGAGAACGGACATGTGATCTCGGCGGAGCTCTCGCTAACGCCTCAAAATACTGTGTTGCTGGAGGAAAATAAAGCAGTTCAGGCCCTGAATTTCCTCGACGAGCTAGAAGGATTGGACGATGTACAGCGTGTTTTCTCCAATATCGATTTTTCTGAGGCTACTTTAGAAAAACTGCGCAGTTGAACCTAACATGTGCATTCTAGGCATTGACCCTGGCACTATAAATTTAGGCTACGGTGTAGTAGATGGCGAGGAAGAAATGCATATGGTAGATTGCGGAGTAATCAAGCTTCCATCCCGGCTTCCTATGGAGGCAAGACTGCGCTCTCTCTATAATGAATTAAGCAAAATTATCGCTAAGCATAAACCGAGCGAAGTAGCCATTGAAGAGCCCTTTATCGGCCACAACGTAAGGTCCGCGTTCGCTATTGGCAGAGCACAAGCTATAGCTATCCTGGCAGCGGTCAACCAGGGATTGCCCGTTTACTATTACTCACCAGCCAAGATAAAGAAGCAAGTAACCAGCTACGGGCAAAGCGATAAACAACAGGTTCAAGAAATGGTAAGAGTCCAGCTCGGGCTCTCTGAGCTACCTCAGCCTAGCGATGCTGCAGATGCCTTGGCTGTAGCTATGTGCCACATTCAGCAGGGGCGCCTTAACCAATGGCTCACTGAACATACGCCAAAATGATAGCCACATTAGAAGGAATACTGGAATCTCGTGGTAACGACTCCATTATCATTAATGTCGGTGGAATAGGTTTTCGGGTATATGTCTCTGGCTCGACTTTACGCCAATTGGGAGCTGTTAAAGGTAAGGTCTCCCTCTATACCCATCTCCACGTGAGAGAGGATAATGTTTCTCTTTATGGTTTTGCCTCAAGCGAGGAATTAGCTTTGTTCAAAAACCTTATTTCCGTCTCGGGAGTTGGCTCTAAGGTGGCTTTAGCCCTGCTCTCGGCTTTGAATCCTGAACAACTTGTCATGGCTATAACCAGCGGCGATATCGACCTCATCAGCCAGGCGCCTGGCATCGGTAAAAAAATGGCCGGCCGCCTTGTCGTTGAACTCAGAGGCAAGCTGGAAAAGGAGTGGAAAGAGGTAGCCCTGCCCTTGGCCCCGGAGAGTGCCGATGTCATAGCTGCTTTAACTGGCTTGGGCTACTCTTTAACGGAAGCCACCAAAGCTATCTCTAAGCTTTCAGATTCCGAGGGGCTAAGCTTAGAAGAGAAGATTAAAATGGCGCTGCAGCAGATGGCAGGAGGGTAGGCTGACCGCAGCAGGGGCAGGCAGAAGAGGCAAAAATCCCTCTTCCTTTGGCCTTGCTGAAACATGATATAATTTGTTTTTGTTTTTTAGATTAACTGCCTGTAAGCGAGGATGCGGATTTCACTGAGGTGGCATATACGAATATGACCATGCTTTGTAAAACGGAGAAAGAACTATGAAGTTTGTGAAATGGTTTGAGGAATTCGGAGCAAAGGACATAGCTTTAGTCGGTGGTAAGAACGCATCTCTTGGTGAGATGACAAGAAATCTGGGTAAGAAAGGGGTAAGCATTCCCCCTGGTTTTGCTATTACTGCTGAAGCGTATAAGTATGTGGTAGAAAAAGCAGGCATAAGCCAAAAAATCAAAGACACTTTGGCGGGCCTGGATACGCATGATATGGAAAATTTAGCGGAGAGGGGCGAAAAGATAAGGAATTTGATAGCAAATTCTCCATGCCCCAAAGAGTTAGAAGAGGAGATAAGAATTTGCTATCGAAAAATGGAAGAGAGATTTGGAAAGAACGTCGATGTTGCTGTGCGAAGCAGCGCTACTGCTGAAGACTTGCCTACAGCTTCGTTTGCGGGACAGCAAACGAGTTATTTGAATGTGCGTGGAGAAGATGACCTCTTGGAGAAGGTCATGGACTGCTTCGCATCTTTGTTCACGAACCGGGCAATCTCCTACCGGGTGGACAAAGGTTTTGACCATCTCAGCGTTTACCTCTCGGTGGGGGTACAAAAGATGGTCCGCTCTGATTTAGCCTGCTCCGGCGTCATGTTTTCCATAGATACAGATTCAGGCTTCAGGGATGTGGTCTACATAACTGCTGCCTATGGTCTGGGAGAGAATGTGGTACAGGGAATTGTTGATCCAGACCAGTTTTACGTTTTCAAGCCCACTCTAAAGGAAGGGTTCAGACCCATTGTGGAAAAGAAACTGGGGACGAAGGGGAAGAGACTGGTCTACAAGAGAGATGGAGCTGGAACGGAGCAGACAGAAGTCAAGGTTGAGGAGCAAAGAAAGTTTGTATTGAGTGACGATGAAATCTTGGTTCTCTCCAAGTGGGCTTGCACTATAGAAGAACATTATGGCCTACCCACGGATATTGAATGGGCGAAGGATGGGGTAAGCGGTGAACTTTTCATAGTCCAAGCCAGGCCTGAGACAGTGCATTCACACAAAGACTTAGCTTCGCTCAGGACTTATGTTCTTGAAGAAGAAGGGAAGTTACTGCTCAAAGGGGAAGCGGTGGGTACAAAGATAGGGCAAGGCGAAGTGCATGTAATAGAAGAGAGTAGTGAGATCCGCAGATTCAAGAAAGGTCAAGTTTTGGTCACCGAGATGACAGACCCCGACTGGGAACCGATAATGAAGATCGCTAGTGGCATAGTTACAAACAAAGGGGGCAGGACCTGCCACGCAGCTATCGTGAGTCGTGAGCTTGGGGTACCCTGTGTAATCAGCACCGGCAGGGGGACTGAGGTCTTGAAGGGGATAAAAGAGGTCACGATAGATTGTTCGCAAGGTGAGGGCAGGATATATGAAGGAAAATTGAAATACAGAATAAATGAGGTAGAAGTGACTAAGATCCCCAGACCCGACACCAGGATAATGATGAACTTTGGCATTCCCGATGGTGCGTTTATTCAAAGTCAAATTCCCAATGACGGCGTGGGTTTAGCCCGGGAAGAGTTCATCATCAACTCTTACATCGGCATACATCCCATGGCGCTGATAGAGTATGATGGGTTGAAGAAAGCAGCGGGTAATGACAAGAAACTGGCAAAGGTGATTGAAGAGATAGATAAGAAGAGCGCGTCATATGCGGATAAAAGGAAGTTTTTCATTGACAACTTAGCCATGGGGATAGCAAAAATAGCAGCGGGGTTTTATCCCAACGAGGTCATAGTTCGGTTTTCTGACTTTAAGACAAATGAGTATGCCAATTTAATCGGGGGGTATCGCTACGAGCCAGAGGAGAGTAACCCCATGATAGGGTGGAGGGGGGCGTCTCGCTATTATGATGAGAAGTTTAAGCCTGCCTTTGGTTTAGAATGCGAAGCGATAAAGAAAGTAAGGAATGAGATGGGGTTGACCAATGTGAAGGTGATGGTTCCTTTTTGCCGGACGCCGGAGGAAGGGAGACAGGTGATAAGAGCCATGGGAGATTTTGGCTTAAGGCGAGGAGAAAATGGGTTGGAAGTGTATGTGATGTGCGAAATACCATCAAATGTGGTTTTGGCGGAGGAATTCGCTGATGTGTTTGATGGATTCAGCATAGGGTCTAACGATTTAACTCAATTAACTCTTGGTTTGGATAGAGATTCCGAACTTGTGGCACACATATTTGATGAAAGAAATGAAGCGGTGAAGAGACTGGTGAAGCAAGTCATAGATGCGGCACATAATCACAAACCAAGGAGAAAAGTAGGGATATGCGGTCAAGCGCCGAGTGATTTTCCTGAATTTGCCGACTTTTTAGTTGAGTGCGGCATAGACTCGATGTCTTTGAACCCGGATGTGGTACTGTCAACGAGGTTAAATATCGCGGAGGTAGAAAACAGGATAAAACCAAAAACCAAAAGAAAACGCGCGTGAGGACATGAGGGTGCTGCTGCGATAAATTAAGGATTTTGCCTTGACTTGCCATATTACAGTGATTCCATGGTTAACAAACCTAATATACGTGAGCAGATAGAGAAGAAGGAAGAAGCCCTTTCCCCTTATGCTGCTAAGAGTAAGTTCAGTCGTGGTCGGCTGAAGTGGGAAGAGCCATGCCCCATAAGAACCAGTTTCCAACGTGACCGTGACCGGATCATCTATTCTAAGGCCTTCCGTCGGCTAAAACATAAGACACAGGTTTTTATTGCTCCCTTGGGTGACCATTATGTCACCAGGCTTACTCACACTCTGGAAGTATCCCAAATAGCCAGAACTATAGCTCGAGCTCTGAATCTCAACGAAGACCTCGCTGAGGCTATCGCTCTCGGACATGATTTAGGGCACACGCCTTTCGGTCATATAGGCGAAGAAGTCCTAAACGAGTTGTATCGCGGTGGTTTCAGGCATAATGAGCAAAGCTTACGGGTAGTCGATTTATTGGAGAGGGAGGGACAGGGGTTAAATCTTACCTGGGAAGTGCGAGATGGCATTCTCAATCATTCTAAGGGACAAGCTGAGATCTTAGGAGAGGGATGGGGAGATGTCAATACTCTAGAGGGGCAGATATGCAAGGTAGCCGATATAGTGGCCTATGTTAACCACGACATCGAAGATGCCATAAGAGCTGGCATTATCTCCCAGAATGATTTGCCCAAGCCGGCAGTAGCAACTCTGGGACATACGCACTCACAGCGAATTAATACCCTGGTTTGTGATATCCTAGACTGCTCCTGGCCTGTTAGTGGCAATGGCAATTTAACCAATCCCAATATGGGCATGAGCCCTGAAGTCCTCGGAGCAACTAACATACTCCGCAAGTTTCTATTTGACAAAGTATATTATCCCAGCCTAGCTAAAGAAGAGGCAGTAAAGGCGGGAGAAGTATTGCGTCTGTTATATTCTCATTTCCTGAAGCACGAGGATAGATTACCTCGAGAATTTGCCTCTTTGCCGGATGACAAAGAGCGCAAAGTCATTGATTACATTGCTGGGATGACTGATCAATATGCGCTAAGATTAGCTGAAGAGATATCTAAATGAGCGTAATCACGGAAGTAAAGCAGAGATTAGACATAGTAGAGCTTGTCTCTGAGTATGTTACTCTGCAAAAAGCAGGGCGTAACTTCAAAGCCTTATGTCCCTTCCACAGTGAGAAACACCCTTCCTTTTTTATCTTTCCTGAGCAACAAAGCTGGCATTGCTTTGGCGCCTGTGGGACTGGAGGCGATATCTTCTCTTTTATCATGAAAAAGGAGGGCATTGATTTTGGTCAGGCTCTTCGTCTTTTAGCTCAAAGGGTGGGCATAACTTTAAGCCCCCTTGAGGCGACAAGCAAGGCTGAGGACGAGAAGAAAGAGAGATTATTTCAGATTAATGAGGCAGCTACTGAATACTATCATCATTTACTTTCGAGCACTAAGGCGGGCGAGGCAGCGAGAAGCTATCTGGCAAGAAGAAATTTCGTGCCCGAGACTATCAAAGAGTTCCGCCTCGGTTTCAGTCCTGATGCTTGGGAAACCCTTAAGAGTTATTTGCTGGGTAAAGATTACACAGAAAAGGAGCTAGTAGAAGTCGGTCTAATAATCGAGAAAGAGGAAGGAGGTAGTTACGATCGATTTCGCAACCGACTGATGTTTCCTATATGTGATATCCAGGGTCGAGTCACTGGTTTCGGAGCTAGAGTTCTGGATGACTCCCCGCCCAAATATATCAACTCCCCCCAAACACCAATTTTCGATAAAAGTAGTAGCTTGTATGGCGTTGATAAGGCTAAATCTGCCAGCAGAAAGAAAAACTTGGTAATAATTGTGGAAGGCTATATGGATGTTCTCACTGCTCACCAGCATGACTGGCAAAATGTAGTTGGCTCAATGGGAACTTCTTTAACCGAGAAGCAGGTGGAAGGCATTAAAAGATTGAGCAATAACATAACCCTGGCACTTGATGCCGATCTTGCCGGAGAAGAAGCTACCTTGCGAGGCAAAGCGATATTAGCTTACTCCAATGCTGAAGCCAATGTCATCTTATTACCTCCAGGCAAAGACCCAGACGAAATAATAGGCGAGGACCCTGCTCTCTGGCAGAAACTAGTGGAACAAGCCATGCCTATTCTAGACTTCGCTTTTCAATCTGTAATAAGCAAAGTCGATATCAATAAAGCCAAAGATAAGTCTCTGGCTGTACAAAAACTCCTGCCCTCAATTTATGACATAAAAGACCCTGTACAACAATCCCATTATCTGAAGAAACTGGCCCGTGAATTAAAGATTGAAGAGTCCGCTATAAAAGCCGCTTTGCGGGAATCAAAATCCGGTCGGAAAAGGCCTCAACTTAGCAAGCCAACAGAACAGTCTCGCCTTGCCCGCCAGTTTGTATCCAGTCGTAGTGAAGAGGATTGCCTGGCACTTCTCCTTCAGTACCCAGAGCTTCGTCCTTTGGCTCGAGAGATATCACCAGAACACTTCGAATCCACGGAAAATCGGGAGGTCTTTGTCAAGTGGCAACATTCTTCTGATGTCTCGAACCTTGAAAGTAAACTTGACACTAGTCTACTAGAACATTTATACTATTTAGTTAAAAAAATTTTCCCGCCAGCCATACAGGAAAGCGAGCAAAAACGACACCGTCATTTAGGCGATTGTATTCTCCGTCTCAAGGAGGAGTTATCCCGGAAATTAGAAACTGAGAAGGAGGCGATGCTTGAGCTGGAGAGGGAGAAGGGTGGCATAAGCTCAGAGTTGTCCAAACTAGAGGAGCAAGGAATAAAACCCGGGCAACAACTTCAGGACATCTTTGTTAGAAAAGGGAAAAAACCATGGGTTCAATGAAAGATGAAGACGTCAACCTGGATAGTGATGAGGAAGAGGAAGGGGAAGAGGCTGAAAGCTTACTCAGTGATGAATCCGAAGTTGAGGATGGCGGCACCTTAACCGAGGAAGTTGACGAAAAAGAAGAAAGTGAGGAATTCTCCGCTGAACAAACTGAAGAGATCAAGCCTCCGCCACCGCTAGGGGAATATGAGGTAATTGACGACTCAGCTCGTATGTATCTTCAGGAAATCGGCAGAGTACCGCTTCTCAATGTCCATGAAGAAAAGTTACTATGCCGGAGGATAGAGCTGGGCAGAAGCCTAGAAAAAATCGAAGACAACCATTTCAGGAAATACAAGAAATTCCCCTCACCCGGTGACATAGGTATTCACGTACTTGCTCAATTATCCAAGGCATACCCCATTGTTCAGATTATCGAAGAGCGTATTGGTCTCCATCCCTCCAGCAACGTGGTGGAGACGGTCAAGAATCCTAAATTTCGCTCCGCCATTGACGCTGTTATAGACCCATCGTTAATAGCGGCAATCGCTAAGGGAATAGACAAAGGAACCACTGCGGCTGAAGATGCTATAGTAAGTCTTTCCATAAACAGTCAACTTCTGCCTCAACAATTGCTTGCGCTTCTAGCCAGAGACAAAACTTCATGGCAAGAACTAAAGACTCTCTTGACTGACGACAGGTTCTTGTCTCGAATCGATTCTCATAGCAATGAGTTCAAAGCTTACTTTGAACAGATAAAGACTGAAGCAAAAGCATCGGAAAGACACCTCACCGAAGCAAACTTACGCCTGGTGGTGAGCATAGCCAAGAAGTACATCGGGCATGGCATGCCACTACTTGAGCTTATCCAGGAGGGGAATATTGGCCTTATCCGAGCTGTAGATAAGTTCCAGTATAGAAAAGGCTATAAGTTCAGTACCTATGCCACCTGGTGGATCAGGCAAGGTATCACTCGATCTATAGCTGACCAATCCCGTGCCATTCGCATTCCGGTACACATGGTAGAAACAATTAACAAGCTATTGCGCACAACTCGGCAGTTAATTCAAGAACTTGGACGTGAACCAAGTTACGAAGAAATTGGCGACCGCCTGAATATATCCCCAGAAAAGGTAGAAGGGGTCATGGCTTTGTTTTTCCGTGAGCCAATATCGCTAGACATGCCCATTGGCGAAGATGCTGATAGCCGTCTAGGTGACCTTGTTGAAGATCACGCCAGTTTAGCACCAACTGAAGCCACTTCACAGCAGCTACTCAAAGAACAAATAGATAAAGTGCTTGATGAGCTTACCGAGCGTGAGAAAAAGGTGCTACAGCTTAGGTTTGGTCTTAAAGACGGGCATGCTCGAACTCTAGAAGAGGTGGGTAGAGAATTCGATGTAACTCGAGAAAGAATACGGCAAATTGAAGGCAAGGCTTTACGTAAGTTACGTCATCCCACCCGCAGTCGAAAGCTCAAAGGCTATCTAGACTGATTTCACCTTAGGGGGATGTCAAACATAGTACCCATTTTTTTAGATAACTTGCCTCGCGTTAGTGACTTAGTCAACTTTTGCATCTCACGAAACTGATTAAGAAGTTGATTAACATCTTTGGATGTAGTGCCGCTCCCTCGAGCAATACGGCTTCGCCGTTTGCCATCAATAATGGCTGGATTACGCCTTTCCTCGTAAGTCATAGAGAGGATAATAGCTTCTATCTTTTTTAACTGTTTCTCCCCTTCGACATCTGGCAAATAAGGAGCGAATTTGGAGAAGCCCGGTATCATTTCAGCCAGTCGCCCTAGAGAACCCATCTTGTGAATTTGACGCATTTGACTGAGGAGGTCCTCAAGGTCAAAACCCCCGGTGCGCATTTTTCTTTCCAAATTCTTGGCCTGTTGCTGGTCATAGGTCGTCTCAACTTGCTCGATGAAAGTGAGCATATCTCCCATACCCAAAATGCGAGACGCTAAACGGTCGGGATAAAATACTTCCAAGGCATCCATCTTCTCGCCCGTGCCCAGGTATTTTATGGACACCCCGGTAACAAACCTAATAGAAAGGGCAGCTCCACCTCGGGCATCTCCATCCATCTTCGTCAGGATGAGTCCCGTGAGCCCGATTCGGCTATGGAATTCTTGAGCCACCCTTACGGCATCCTGCCCAATCATGGCATCTACCGTAAGCAATACCTCTGAAGGCTGTACCAGGGATTTAATATCAGCTAATTCCTTCATCATGGCTTCGTCAATATGCAAGCGCCCCTGAGTATCCACTATAACCCAGGTCGATCCCATTTCTTTAGCTTGCTTTAGAGCATGCTGGCAAATTGTTGTTGACGCTACGCTAGCATCCTCACTATATACAGGGATATCGTGTTGCTCACCTAGTAATTGGAGTTGTTCAATAGCAGCAGGTCGGCGAGTGTCAGCAGCTACTAATAAAGGACGCTGCCCTAGATGTTTGAGCTGGACAGCTAGCTTCACTGCCGTACTAGTTTTACCGGAGCCCTGCAATCCTACAAGCACAGCGACCGCTGGCAAGTCAGTAGCCGAAGCTAAACGGCTAGGCTCTCCGCCTAAGATAGCAGTTAATTCTTCATTGACAATTTTGATAATCTGCTGGGCTGGTGTTAGGCTGCGCAATACTTCGGAGCCAATAGCACGCTCTCGCACCTTGGACAGGAATTCCTTGACCACCTTAAAATTTACATCTGCTTCCAGAAGCGCCAGCCGTACCTGGCGTAAAGCATCGTCGATGTCTCCTTCGCTAAGCTTGCCTTTCCGGCCAAGCTTATCAAATACACCGGTCAGCTTTTGGGTCAAGACTTCAAGCATATTAGCCCTGAAGTATTTTATTCTTGGCTAAATCCCATAGTCAACTCGTTTTGCCATGTCCAGAATTTTTCATCTCAAACCAAGAATCCTATTGCACTTAACCCAGAATCAGCATACTATATAGGTTTAATGGAATATCTTTGGGCACCATGGCGAATAGAATATATACAAAGAGCCTCGGAAAGCGGCTGTATCTTGTGCCAGAAACCCAGGGAGAATAACGATGAAGCAAATTTTATCCTTTATCGTGGACAACACAATTTTATAATCCTGAATGCCTTCCCCTATAATCCCGGACATTTAATGGTCGCTCCTTATCGGCATATAGCAAATTTACAGGATTTAGAGAATGCAGAAGCAAAGGAGCACTTTGACATTATAAAAAAAGGTTTAGAACTTCTAAAAGAGGTAATGAAGCCAGCCGGCTTCAATATCGGCCTAAATGTGGGCAAAGTTGCTGGAGCCGGGATAGCGGAGCACCTCCATACTCATATAGTCCCCAGGTGGCAAGGCGACACTAACTTTATGCCGGTGTTGTCTGATACCAAAGTCTTATCGGAAGCCTTGACTTCCACATACCACAAGCTAAGAGCAAAGTTATAAATGTAGTGCGTGGATTAACGCCTAATGAGATTACTTTGCTGAGTTCCTTCGTTTATGCCTTAAGCTCCATCTTTTTAACAGCCATCCAAGGATATGCCAGCGAGGAAGTATTAAAATGATTGAGCTTATTATCCCCATCCTGATGTTCCTTGGTGGCATAGCACTATTAATCTATAGTGTAGAAAAATTCATAGAGAATTTAACCAAATCTGCATTAGTGCTGGGTGTTTCGACCTTTATTCGTGCCGTTATTTTTGCCGGAATGGACTTTGAGAACTGGGCATTTGGAATAGCCTCAGTTGTGGCAAACCTTCCAGGAGTTGCCCTAGGCTCTGCGATGGGATCGGCTCTATTCCTTATGGGCGGCTCCGTAGCACTGGCAGGATTTCTTACACCCTTTGACGCTAAGGTGCCCAAAGTCTACCTCATTTTGATGATGATTTCCCCTCTAATCCCGCTGGTATGTCTTTGGGACGGAACACTGACGAGGATTGAAGGAGCGGGACTGCTGACAGCTTTCGGGCTGATAATTTTCTATATCTACAGGAAGGAAAAGACGGCAGAATATCTCAGGGACCACGAAGTGGAAGAAGCTGCCGAGGAAATGGGAAAGAGAAAATGGCTCTATCCAGCGCTCATGGTGGCTTCTACCCTGGGAATGATTTTGGGCTCGGAACTTGCTATCCGGGGAGCTAGGGGAATCGTCCAAGGATTTGGGCTTAATGAGACAATCTTCGGAATGACGATAACTGGCTTGGTAATGTCCTTGGAGGAGACATTGCTCATAGTAGAGCCAATAAGGAAGGGCAGAGTGAATATAGCCTTAGGCAACATAGTGGGAAGCTTAATCTTCTTCTCCACAGGGAACATTGGTTTGCTGGCTCTCACGAGAAGTTTCTCGGTTGAGAGCAGCGTGATGTCATTCTACTGGCCTTACCTTTTCGCAGCAACGCTTTTAGTTGGGTTATTTTTACTCAGAGGCAAGGTGAGGAGGCTGGAGGCTATTCCCCTAGTCTTGATCTACCTTTCCTATTGGATTTTAAGTTACACAGTACTATGAATAGATCTTCAGGTAGCTTGAGGATAGGAGCCTAGTATCTTAATGAAAGTAGCCTCTCTCTGTAACTCTCTCATAGCATCTTGGTAAACTTCGCCATCTACGTGACCCTCGAAATCAGCATAAAAAACATACTCCCAGGGCTTAGCTCGGCTGGGCCTCGACTCCAATTTTGTTAAATTTATATTCCTCGTGGCGAAGATACCTAAAATTCTGTACAGAGAGCCAGGCTCATTTTCAGCAGCGAAAACGAGAGAGGTCTTATTTCTCTGCGCGGGTTTAGCTTTCTGCTTTGAGATAGCTACGAATTTGGTGTAGTTGTTGACATTCGTCTCAATTTCCGGTGCTAGAATCTCCAGCTCATAAATATCGGCAGCTCTTTTACTAGCTATGGCAGCGCAGTTCCTCAACTTCTTCTCTTTTACCATTTTGGCACTGCCCGCGGTATCATAGCTAGGCATAATTTCGACATTCAGTTTGCTTAAAAATTCCTCACATTGAGCTAAAGCTTGGGGATGGGAGTAAATCGTTGCTATATCCGCCAACTTTTCCCTTGGCAAAGCCATCAGGCAATGGCTTATTTTGAGAATAGCTTCAGCAAATATATTGAGAGGATACGCCAATAACAAATCGTAGGTCTCGTTGATACTGCCGGCTTGAGAGTTCTCCACGGGAACTACCCCAAATTCAACTTTACCCTGGGACACAAGTTCAAAAACCTCTTTCAGCCGGACACACGGTAAAAAATCAATGTCCCCGCCAAAAAGCTTTGCCGCAGCATCCTCGCTGAAAGCGCCTCTTTCTCCTTGAAAAGCAACCTTGACCATAGACCTATTGCAGAGTATAGCCTAAACCTCCTTTGAACTTCTACTGTAGCTTGATTAACCTTTCCAGAAACGAGGAGAAAATATCATAAGAACGGTGAACAATTCTAACCGTCCCAACCACATGCAGATAATCAAGATGAACTTGGCTGCGCCAGGAAGCAAGGCATAATTCGACCCGGGGCCCACTCCACCTAAACCAGGCCCCACATTCCCCAAAGTAGCAGCTACTGCCGAAATTGCTGTCTCTAAATTAAGCCCCAGGAAACAAAGCACTATTGAAGCTACAATAGCAACAAGAATATAGAGAAAGAGGAAAGAGATTATATCTCGGATTATTCCCTCTGGGATTGATTTTTGGTTAAGTTTCACCGGAATCACAGCTTTCGGGAAAATAGCCTTCCTCATCATTACCCCAGTATGTTTTATCAGGGTTAAAACCCGTACCACTTTTATTGCCCCACCAGTCGAGCCACTACACGCTCCGATGAACATCAAAGCCAGAAGCAATATTCTGGCGCCAGAGTGCCAGGAGCCGAAATCAGCAGTTACAAAGCCTGTGGTAGTCATGATTGAGATTGCCTGAAACATTCCCTCTCTATATGAGTTAAAGCCTTGCGAAAGTATTAATAGAAAGATAGCGACTGCTAGAATAATCACGTAAAGCCTGAATTCCTCGCCTTTGATTGCTTTCCAGTTTCCCCGTAAAACCTGATAGTGAAGTATGAAGCTCATGCCTGCCAGAAACATAAAGAACATAATAATATACTCAGCTAAGGGGTTAGCATAAGCTCCAATACTTGCCGTGGTGGGGGTAAATCCACCAGTAGGCATAGTTGCGAAGGTGATGCAAATTGAATCAAAGAGTGGGAGCTTGGCCAGAAAATAAAGGAGCACTATCTGAGCGACAGTCAAACCCACGTAAATCGTCCAGAGAAGCCTTGCTGTAGTTCTGAATCTGGGGCGCAACCTTTCGGGTAATGGTCCGGGAAACTCCCGGTCAAAAAGCTGAGAGCCTCCTACCCCCAGTCTGGGTAAGATAGAAATAAAGAGAAGAATCACCCCCATCCCACCCAACCATTGAGTAAGGCTACGCCATAGGAGAGCGCTTTTGGGTAATTCTTCTACCACGTTTAGTATGGTAGCCCCGGTGGTAGTGAAGCCTGACATGGTCTCGAAAAAGGCATCGAGAAAACCCAACCCCAGAAATACGTAAGGGAGTGTGCCAAGGAGGGGAATGAAAAGCCAGGTGAAAGCCACTATGGTAAAACCATCGCCACGCTCTATTTCCTGGGTGGTTCTAAAACCAAATTCGAGAAGTAGCCCGATGGTTAAAGTGATTAATAGAGAATATAAGAAAATCTGCCAGTCCTCGCCATGGTAAAGAGCGATTACCAAAGGAACGATATAGGCTAAGGCGAAGTACTTTAGAAGCGAGCCAATGATGTGTAGGGTTAATCTTACCCTTTGGCGAACCATCTATTCATGAATTCGGTCCCCTTTTTGGCAGATTCCCGATTCACAATGAGAGTCAGCCAATCTTTAGGCTGTATCTCCTTATCCACACTCAGATATTTTCCTCCTCTTTGCACCACGAGGACCTTTACACCGTTTGGGGTTGCTAGCTCAGAAACAGTTTGCCCGACACATTTCATGCCCTCCTCAATCTCTATTTCGAAGATCTCTGCCCTTTCGAAAGAGAGAAAGTCCTTCACATAAGGTTGTGAAATTAGGCGATGGATGTGCTTGGCTGCTACTACGTCTGGATTAACTTGTAAAGTAATCCCAGCCTGCTTGAAGGTTTCCACATGCTCTGCTTCATCTACAAGAGAAATCACCGTTTTTACCCCAATTTCCTTGGCTATCATGCAAAGCATCAAATTCTCCGAGTCATCGCCGGCTGCGGCCACAAAGGCATGGGCATTCTTGACTCGCGCCTCTTCGAGGGTGGACCTCTGGCCAGCATCTCCCGTGATTACCATCACGTCAGAACCCTCTGCTATTGCAGCACATCTCACAGGATCCCGGTCTATAACCAGTACTTCATTCCCTTCTTTAACAAGGAGCTCCGCCAAATTCTTCCCTATATCACTTAAGCCTGCTATTACGATATACATTGCTTCTCTTCAATAGTGAATTAACTTTGCCATCCTTTCAATGAATCAGCGAACTACTGCTGAAAAGGGGAGTTGCAGATCAGGGAGCAAATAAACTTGAAGGTTGATTTAGAATACCAGACACTCTCCATTCATATTACTTCACTAGCCTACTGCTATTAAGCAACCAGCGATTTTAATCCCCTCTAACTTGCTTGTCAAGTGCTTGTACTTAGTTTACACGGCGGCAATTTCTTTTTTTA
>Ga0209635_10000240_pt1 | contig 35938 bp, 33 predicted proteins | sample DeeMarSWOR230_32_FD_187463 | JGI IMG/M metagenome (GOLD analysis project Ga0209635, IMG submission 187463) | Marine sediment microbial communities from White Oak River estuary, North Carolina - WOR-2-30_32 (SPAdes) (version 2) | ecosystem: Environmental > Aquatic > Marine > Intertidal zone >...
AGTGGGAATATTCGTAGGGGGATTTTTCGCGACGGTGTTTGTGGCATTGGTGTTTGTTGTGCTGTCGTGGTTAGGATATATAGAAATCACAGTGTAAGGGCTGTGAGGCAAGGGCAATGCATAGACGCAAACAGCATATGACCTCCTGCTATTCTGGGCGTTAGCTCAGCGGCGGCCTGTAAAACTTCAGGCTATCACTGAGGCTGACAGAGCGTATATATAGCCGCACCATCTCCAAGCTTTCTCTAAAAAACAAGCCTTTACCTAAAATGCTCGATCGGTGGTGGTTGATGGGTCTTCCAGAGTTATCTGAGCCCAAAAACCACTTGTCATAACATAGGTGAGGATGCAAAAACCTGATGATTCTTAGCGCTTAGTAACTGAGCATATCTGGCCAGGGAGTTTTTACACCCTATCCACGATCAAAATTACCTCAAAGACTCCCTGTTTTATAAATCTCAGTGCTCTTCTAGCTGCGGGACGAATTCTTCTAACCACCAAAAGGGTCTTTTTAGATAGAATATCTACCTGACTATCTTGTGAGAAATCAATCGTCAACCACCATTCACTCCGCTCTCGGCTCCTACACTTGACAATATTACATTAATGTGGTATATATTAATGTATAATATATTATATTGGACAATAAAGAAAGGCAAATGCCCGATATGATGGGGTTGACAAAGGTTGAAAAAGGGCATTCGCCATCGAGACTCTCAGGATTTAAACCTTGAACGAGGTGTGAGCATGCGAAGGATACTGACTGTAACCTCTCTGGTGGCACTCGCGCTGCTCGTTGTAGCGGCGGTTCCGGGTGTTGCAGATGCCGTAAAGGACCCCGCAAAGGAACGCAGCGTGACTCTTACAGCAACGGCGACTGGAAATTGCACTCTATCCGGCAGGCTAACTTGGTCCAATTGGGGTGGATGGGGGGTATATACTGAGTGGTACAACGTCACTGACGGTATGCAGTCCCCGGTCCCTGGCTCTGCGAAAACCTTTTGGTTCGCACGGCGCGCAACGCAGGGCACTATCTACGCGGAGACCATGACCGATATGCCACCCGGAACCTACCGGCTCTATGGGTATTTAGTAAAACCGAATGGGCGGCCGGTTAAGGATTCGAGCACGTGGTCAGCAGATTGCGTCTGTAGTTCTCCCAGCGACGGATTCTAGAACTCAAGGCAACCCAAATTTGATATCGCTTTCAATCGGTTAAGCATAATCCTAGATATATGTGCACAATGGAAGGATTAGACCCTGAAACCTATGTCCTTTAATATATGTTCTATATTCTGCAGATGCTGTGCAATATCTTGCAGCGCCTTCACAACTTCTTCTACCTTTTCCTCTATCTTTTTCTCATCCATTACAACACCCCTTTCCTCTCTGGTTCATAAGTACATTGGGCATATGATAATTCCACCGATCTGGCAACATTCTATCATAAAGGGTTTTTGGAGCTCGCAATATCCTTCGAAGTGTTTTCAAAGGGCTTATGTATCCCCTCTATGACAAACCCGCTAAGTTGTTCGTTTAGACTTTTTCCCATTCTAAAGTCTTTATTTGGTATGTCTCTCTCCTTTCTTTATTCTAGGTTTCCTTTTTCTCTTATAGTCCACGCTCAGGACCACCCAATCACGTCCCAGTCGCTTACCCGCTATCTCTCCCCTAGCCAAGAGATAGCGGATATGCTGTTCAGATAACCCTAGCTTGTTCGCAGCTTCTTTTACGCTATACACTTCCCACTCTCGAGACATTATAAGCTAATGCGCTGATAAATTCAAGAGGGCAATGTAGTGGCTGAGTCTTGATTAGAGCCTCGTCATAAGTTATAATTGTCCAAAGGGAAGAGCTTAAGTAATGGGGTTATTATAGACATATATGGTAAAATAGATATACGAGTGCCCTACGTACTTTCATGATTCACCGCTAGTTGTAGGTGTTACTATGTTACTATCGACAATATTACTGATATTATTAGATGTGTTTATCCTTGTGGACTTGGCATTGTTATTCGCTTTTGGTGGTGCTTTTGGTTTTGCATTATTGGTGGGTATTATTGCTGCTCTTGGTATTGTTTTAAGTGTGGTAGCGATGCTGGTAGTGGGTTTCATTGTTGGCTTCGGCGTAATAGCGGCAGCTCTGGTGGCCATTATTTGACCCCATTGTATAGGCAGTCGAAGCAACCTCGCCTCTCTGGCAATAGTAGGACAGTTTCACTACGAAGCGATTTCAACCCAGTGGTGGCTTATAGAACTTCAGGCTGTCATTTCGGAAGACGCTGAGGAAAACGTTATGGTTTACTTTACAGTGACCGACTTGGCTAAATGGCGTGGTCTATCTGGATCCTTTCCCCGGGCCACCGCCAGATGATAGGCTAAGAGCTGCAAGGGCATGATAGTCACTAAAGGATAGAAAATCTCCTCCACCTGTGGAATTTTGATCCATTCATCATAGCTCTCGTTATTTTCGCCGCAGATGCCAACCACAAAGCCTCCCCGCGCCTTTGTTTCTACAACATTGTTCAGGGTTTCATAAAATGTATCATCTTTAAGGCACATAGCGATAACAGGTGTTCCCTCCTCTATAAGGGCTAGGGTGCCATGCTTGAGTTCTCCCGCTGGCAGGCATGCGGCGTGAATATAGGAAGTCTCCTTGAGCTTCAGCGCTCCTTCTGCAGCAATGGCGAGGTTAAGTCCCCTTGCTATATAGAAGAAATTGTTGCTATCTTTCGTTCTTTGGGCCAGCGCCCTGAGTGTCTCATCGTTTTGTTTAGCATTCTCTCGGATTTGCTTTGATACATGTTCCAGTTTTTGGATGCCTTCCTCCAGTTTGCCTGTCAGATCAAAGGCCAGCAAGTAGAAGATTACCATCTGAGCAACAAAAGATTTTGTCGCTGCTACGCATATCTCAGGCCCACAATTAAGATAGATGACTCGATCGCTGAGCCTAGTTAGCAGAGAGCCTGCAACGTTGACGATAGAGAAAACTTTTGCCCCTTTAGCCTTCGCCCTTTTTACACCCTCGATAACATCGGCTGTCTCCCCGCTCTGGGAAATAGCGATGACTAAAGTATCCTTGGTGATAGAATCGGAGAAATACTGAAATTCGGAGGCGGTGACAACGTGGCATAGCTTCGCTCCAAGCTTGGAAAAGAGATAGCTGCCAAGGAGCGCCGCATGACGAGAGGTGCCACAGGCTGTTATCACCACTTGCCCTGCCCTCGATATCTCCTGAGTGAATTCCATAATTAACTTTCTATCCTGGATCAATGCTCTATGAATCACCCGGGGTTCTTCGAGAATCTCTTTGAGCATAAAACAATCATAGCCCTCTTTTGTTGTCTCAGCCCACTGCCAATCTACCATTTGAGGTACTTTTGCAATCTCTTTTCCCTCCCCGTTGAGGAAAAGAACTCCATTTTTAGTTAAGGAAGCAACCTCGCCCTCCTCTAAGAAAACCACCCTGTTGGTTTGATCTAAAAATGAAAGGGCATCGCTGGCCACGAAATAATTCCCTTCACCTAATCCTACCACTAGAGGGCAGTCTTTAGTCGTTGCCACTATCTTTTCCGGTTCCCTGGATGAAACCACAGCAAGGGCATAGGAGCCCCGCAGGTGATGAGTTGCCCTAAGGAGAGCCCCCTCCAGTGAAGCACCCTCATCCATATAATCCTCAATTAGATGGCACACCACCTCAGTATCGGCCTCAGAGATAAATCCATGTTTTTTTACCAGCGCGGCGCGAAGCTCTTGATAATTCTCTATGATTCCGTTATGCACCACCGCGATTTGGTTCTTGCAGTCGAAGTGGGGATGGGCATTCATTTGATTAGCTCTGCCATGGGTCGCCCAGCGAACGTGTGCCAGCGCTATTTCTCCCGGCAACTGCTCCAACCTATGTTTGCGCTGCACATCGCTGATCCCCCCCACATCCTTCTTGAAGTAGATTTTGTCACCCGAGACGCTAACCATGCCTGCGGAGTCATAGCCGCGATATTCCAGCTTGGTGACCGCTTTAAGGACTATAGGAGCTGCTGGCTCATCCCCAACAAATCCCACTATTCCGCACATCTCTTTTCGACCTTCTCCATTCTAGCAATCTGTTCCCATTTTTCTTTCGATAATCGTGTTATGGGTGTTAAGCTGGATGCTCTTGTCTGGCTCAAGATCGTGAGTTAACAAAACATGGGGCCCCACTAGGGAATTAGGACCTATCCTGACCCCTGGCATTATGCTGGCATTGATCCCGGTTTTAGAATGGGCACCGATTATCGCACCCAGTTTAATAAGCCCTGTATCTAAAGTCTCATCGTCGCTTTCTATGGCGACTTTTCCCTCGTCGAAACGAAGGTTGGCAGTTATCGTCCCTGCGCCAAGAGAGCAGCGGTCGGCTATTATAGAGTCGCCAATGTAGTTTCGATGAAACCAACACCCATCTCCAATATAAGAATGCTTGATTTCAGTGCCAAATCCCACCACACACTCAGCTCCAATGTGAGAGTGATCTCGAATTAGTACACTATTTCCGATAATAGTGTGCTTCCCGATGTAGCAAGGCCCCCTTATTACGGCATTCTCAAGCACCTTGACATTTTCATCAATAATCACACCGCCTTCGATGGTGGCACTCTCTGAGATACTCGCTGATGGTGCGATGCTCGCTTCGCTGCAGTCTAGGAAATACTCCATTGCAGCAAAAATGTGCCACGGATGTTTGATAGACCCCCAGAAATCACCATACTCTACAAGTTTTAACTTGTGCCCTCCATTGAGCATACCCTCCAAAGCCTGCTTATAGGCATCGTCTGTCAGGGTTTCCCCCTTCTTCAAGTATTTATAAAGGGCCTTAGCATCGCTATGAAGGTGAACCACGATGCTTACCACATCACTCGGCTCCTCCCCCCTCCTGGGCTGATCTACGATATGATGGATATCCTTTTTCTCATCCACCACCAAATAAGCGCCTGGGAAGTGATTCTTTACCCTAGTGCCCAGGATATAGGAGGAGGCAGAGCCTCTTTTTCGTTCCTCCAGTATCATAGCATAAGCGGACTCCTCGAAGATATCGCTGGGATTAACCACAATCATCTCATTCTCGATGAGCTTTTGAGCAGTTATCAGAGCATCGGCTATCCCTGATGGCTCTCTCTGGATAGCGAGTTTTATATGGACGCTGGGAAATTTTCGAACAATCTCGTTTAATCTCTCAATGTTTTGCTGATTTCCTACAATGACAATGTCATTAAGCCCAGCAGCCAAAGCTTGCTCGATCTGGTGCTCCAGCAGCGTCTTCCCCAGGAACTTGAGCAGGAACTTATCCCCGGTAATGGGAAACATCCTTTTCCCGGCGCCGCCACACAGTAAGATAACCTGCAACGTATGCCTCTTTTTTAGAAGATTATCTCGATGCGACGAAAGGCTTCAGCCATAGGAACCCCTTCACCTTGCCCCGTCTTCTCTGCGCGCGCTTTCATGTACTGTCCGAAAGCTTCCTTATGTTCACCTATCTGGCTGGCATGACAGCTAAGGGCAGCCAACTTGGTGTCAAAGGTCTCGCTAACATCGATATGGGTGTCTAGCTCTTCCGAGCCCCAGAGATACACCTCCTTTACCCGGTGAGGCTCCAGACCCTCAGCTATTTGCTCTGGGTAGCAGAGGCGATCGCGGGCGTAGGGGTAAATGGCATCGAGGGTAACGATACCGGTGATGCGATGGTCGCGGTGCCACATGTATCTGCGGTAGGGGTCGGAGGTCATCACCACGTCGGGACGATGCTTTCTGATCTGTCGCACCAGATCTCCACGAAACTCCGGGGTATCCTCCAAGAACCCGTCGGGATAGTCGAGGAAGATGACCTCGCTTATCCCCAGGATTTTGGCTGATTCCATCTGCTCCCGATGGCGAATTTGAGGCAGCATCTCCGAGGTCAGATTGGGGTCCGAGCTTCCCTTGTCACCATTGGTGCAGACGACTAAGATCACCTTTCGCCCCTGCTTTACCCAGGAGGCGATGGTTCCTCCGGCGCCGATCTCGGCATCATCGGGGTGGGGGGTGACCACCATCACCATTATCTCTGATTCTTCCATTGAAGACCTACCTACTTAGGGCGTCATTTGAGATTGTATCACAGCGATGCTTCGGCTACAATAATATCGAAGATGACAATCAATATCCGTAACTATACTCCCGCCGAGCTTGATGCCTATGTTCAACTGGTTAATGAGATAGACGCAGTGGACAAGCTGGGTAAGGCAACCTCCGTGGAGTACTTGAAGGAGCGCTTGGGACAACCAGGCTACCACTCTGTGGAGGACATTTTCCTTGCCGAGTTGGATGGCCTTCTTGTGGGCTACGCAGAAATCGTGCGCGAACTAGAGATCGGAAGAGTGATTCTCGATGGTGCTGTTCACCCCGCATACCGCGGTCGTGGCGTGGGCATCCGGCTACTGGAGGGCACCCTTTACCACAGTAAAGAGCTTGGGGCCGAGGTATTTCAAATTCCCATAGCCCAAAGGATGCAAGCTAGTCAGCACTTCGCTCGAAAAAGAGGCCTTATGGTGGTGCGGCGTCAATGGCTGATGTCCCTCACTAAATATAGAGAAACAGTGCTCCAAATTCCCCACGGCTTTCAACATCGCCCCTTCCTCCCCGGTGACGAGGAAAAGTTATGCGCCATTCAGAATCTCGCCTTCGCTGGTAGCTGGGGATTTCGTCCTAACACGGTGGGCGAGATTCGCTACCTAGTGAATACGAGCCTGTGTCACTATGAGGGTATACTTTTTATCACTGAAGATGAGAAGGTAGTGAGCTATTGCTGGACTATAGATAAGCCTACTGGTGAGGATAAAGGCTACATACGAATGATGGGGGTTGACCCCTCATACCGTGGCCAGGGACTGGGCCGAGCGGTGCTAGTGGCAGGAATCAACTACCTGCAACATAGAGGTATGAAAGCAATCGAGATTGCCGTCGATAGTGAGAACCTGACTGCCAAGCGTCTATATCAGTCGGTGGGATTTAAAAGGAGAGGAGTAATCTTGTGGTATGAGAAGCGCTTAAGCTAGCCCGGTCATCGCCTGATATACCTCAAGTACCTGATCGGCGATCGCCGACCAGCTATACTTCATCACTGAATTACGCCCTTGAGTCCCTAACCTTCGCTCCAATTCTTCATCGCCCAGGAGCAACTGAATGCGCTGGGCAAAGGCCTCGGCGCTAAGCTGCGGGACCAGATAGCCAGTCTGCCCATCGCTAATGGTGGTCGCTAGGCCACCAACACGCGAAGCCACCACTGGGGTACCACAAGCTAAAGCCTCGATGGCCACCAGACAGAAGCTTTCATGATAGGAAGGCACTACGCAAATATTAGCCGCGTTATAGAGTAAGGGCATCCTTTCATGTGCTACAGCACCTAGAAAACTCACCCGCTGGCTAATGCCTAGCTCCGCAGCTAAGGAGCCCAGGCGAGCCATTTCATCCGCACTCTCTGCGTCTCCACCCACGATAAGCAGGCATAGCTCGCTGTGATCCTCAAGGCAAGCCACTGCCTTGAGAAGAATATCGATTCCCTTAAGTGGCTGGATCCTACCGGCGAAAAGTAGGATTTTCGCCTGGTCAAGACCCAGCTCACGGCGGGCTTGGCCCCTATCCATAGGTCGAAACAGGTCGACTTTTACCCCGCATGGGATAACTGCCACCTTTTCTCGCTGAGCCCCGTAAAGATGTATCAAGTCCTCCTGCTCCTCGGTACTGAAGGCGATTACCCAGTCGGCGGCGGCAATTGCCTCTCTCTCTGCATCGATACGCAACTCCGACTCCTGTTCCGCAGGCCTAGCCCGATTCTTTACCAGACCTAGCGTATGAAAGGTAGCAACATGCGGTGTCCCTAGTTGCGCCTTGAGTTGCTCCGCCACTCTTGCCGATAGCCAGTAGTGACTATGCAAAAGGTCATATCTAATCCCTTCTCGCTCCATGAAATGGTGTACATTGGAGAGAAACTGCGGGAGGTAATGATAAATATCCTGCCGGGGCATGGTCTCCTGTTCCCCTGGCGCCAAATGGATGAGGCGCGTGTTCTCTCCTAGCGGCATCATCTCAGGCTCCTTAAGGTCATGACAGCGGGCGAATACATCCACCCTATGCCCCCGTTGCCCCAACTCGCGACTGAGCTCCCGCACATAGACATTCATGCCACCGGTATCCTTGCCCCCCAGTGATCTAATGGGACAGCTATGAATGCTAATTTCAGCGATGCGCAGCATCTTTATCTCCTATAGATTTGACATCGATATATAGGCACATCCTGCCCACCCATGTCATATTTGTAGGCCTCCGCCCCACGCAGAAAATCAAAGCGTCTCTTCCTCTTGAGAATGCTCTCCCTTATGCAGAACGCCTTACACAGCAAGCCCACACTGAGAGAAGCATAGGCAGGGTCGTATCCGCTGTTATAAAGATGGAAGTGGTCCCAACAGTCGAAGCAGATCGCTGAGGCTACCCGCTGTCCCTCCACCTCGAGGAAGGCTAGTATCAGGTAGCCTTTTGCTGCCACAGAGCTTGCCATGGTCTCAAAAAAACCTCTCATCTGGTCTGTCATAAACTCCTCCTTCCCGCCCTTGCCTTGTTCGAAGAGTCTGAAGAAGTCTTCTAAATCCTGGGGGAGCCTCTCCCTATTTGCGACAACATAAAAGTGGGACTGGACCTGGGATAGCCTTCGCATCTTGCGTCTGAGCTCGTGGCGATCCTTCCCCTTTAGCTGAGACAGGTACTGCTCCCAGCTTGAGGGTAGGATAAGCTGAGGGCTGACATCCTCCTTTGTTATTTCCACCGAGTAATCCTTTTCTGTGGCGAGGGGGGCGAGATGGCTGAGGGCAATGGAATGGGGAAGTAGGGATTGTAAATCTATATAGTGCCAGTTCATGGATTCAAGGTGATCTAGAAGCAACGCCAAGCAGGCTCTTTCTTGACCTGGGTAAGCTATGAAGTCCATATAGTCACAAACATCGCTACCGCCGATGAGGGATATGCTTTTCCCTTGACGCATCAATGGAGCGATACCCACAAGTTCACCATCCTGCCGCATCGAGAGGAGTAGCAATTCCTGTCCGCCGCCAAATTCCTGCCACCAAGCCTTCTGCCACTGAGGGGTGAAGAAGATGTGACTCTCATAGCACGCCAGTACAAGTTCCTCCCAGTTCCTCTCCAGGCTGGAGAAATCCTCAGCTTCAATGGAATAGCCCATCGCCTGCCAGTATAGCATTCCTGCGCTTTTGTGCCAACAAACTCTTTGACATTGTGTTCCTTTTGGCCTATATTATCAGCAACGATATAGGAGGTGAAATGGCCTGGCACTACGATGGGGAGATTCGTATCAAAAAATTGGAGATGGATCCCTTTGGCACCAACTGCTACATAATAGCTTGCCCTCAGAGTGGTGAGGGCGTCATCGTGGATACCCCAGGTGAGGCAACAAACATCTTGGCTCAGGCTGAGGGGGTCAATGTAAAATGCATCATAATCACACATACGCATTTCGATCATTTAGGCGCTTTTCGAGAGGTCAGGGACAAGCTCAGGGTTCCTGTCGCCATCCACCCTTTGGAGGCAGGCCTTCTTCCTACGTCGCCTGACCTAACTTTGGAGGATGGTGACCTGGTGAATTTCGGCACACTGAGCCTGAAGGTTATCCACACTCCAGGTCATTCCCAGGGCAGTGTGTGTCTTCTCAGCGGTAAGCAGCTCTTTTCGGGCGATACCCTCTTTCCTGGAGGCCCCGGTAAGACGGGAACCGCCGCCGCTTTCGAACAAATCGTTAAGTCTATCGCCGAGAAGCTCTTCGTCCTGCCCGATGAAACTCTGGTCTACCCAGGTCACGGCGAGGATACCATCTTGGGCAAAGAGAAGCAGGAATTTGCGGTGTTTTCTAGCCATCCCAGAAGCCCTGGGCTCTGCGGTGATGTGCTATGGCTTTCCTCCTGAGGGAGCGTCATCGATTTAAGTGGCATCGTATCATGGCATCAGACAGCAGGCTGTATTCATAACGTTGCTACGACTTTTTTGAGCGGGGTGGTGTAGATTACCCTCTCCTCTTCAGCAAGCCTCGGGGTAAGAGTCTTTAGCTGTAAGATAGAAATCGAAATCGATTGTGACCCCGCTCATTTAAAACGGTGATGGCTGCCGCAGCCTTGCTAGATTACTTGTAAGTGGATGAGTTCCGTGATACAATTCTCTCACCAGAGGAGAATCTGTATTTAAGAAAAGGGGGGCGATTTTATGAGTACTAATGATGCCTATGACAACCTCATGGAGCGCCTGGGGCATCCCGGTTCTACCCGCCTGCGCACTATAATGGAGTATGTGATGACGCCAGAGCAGGCGCAGATGGTGGCAACGCTACCAGGCACCCCTGCGGAGGTAGCTCAGCGGACGGGGTTTGCCGAAGATAAGGTGCGGGCAGAACTGGATGCCCTTTTCTTCAAGGGGGTCACCTTCCCGCGGGGAGACTTTGACAAGCGTGAGTCATACCGCTTTGCCCGCAACACGATGCAGTTTCATGATGCCAATATGGCCACGCAACAGTTAGACGTGGTCAAGGACCGCAAGCTCTTTGAGCTGTGGTACGATTTCTGCCTAAACGAATGGTACCCAAGTGTAGGCAATTTCATGGCTCAGATGCCGCAGTCATTGATGCGAGTGGTGCCAGCGTACAAGGCTATTAAAGACCTTCCCGATTTCCTCCCCTGTGAGGACTATCGCGAGCTACTGAAAGCGCAGGAACTCATTGCAGTGGTCCCGTGCTCCTGCCGCTATTGCACCACTGCCGTGGGGGAACACTGCGAGCTTACCAAAGAGGAGGAGCGCTGGAACTGCCTCCAGTTTGGCCGCGGTGCCGAATACGCTATCAAGCGCGGATCGGGTAAGAAGCTGAGCTTGGATGAGGCTTTAGAGCTTCTGGACAAGATCGAGGAGGATGGGTTAGTCCACACCTGGGCGAACTCAGCCATGATGACCGGTGTGCACACCAGCTGCAACTGCTGTCGCGACTGCTGTATGATATACGTGCCCATGGATATGGTGGGTGTGTCCATCGGCAAGGTCTGGGGAAAAAGCCGCTATCAGGCCGAGGTCGATCAAGACGATTGTACCGGGTGTCAGGACTGCGTCGAGCGTTGCCTGTTCGATGCTATAGACATGGTCAAGCCCGAAGGCTCAAAGAAGCTTAAAGCGGTTATCGACCCTGAGAAGTGCTGGGGATGCGGTGTTTGTGTAGTAGGATGTGAGCCTAAGGCATTAAGTCTTACCTTGGTGAGGCCGGTGGAGCATATACCAGCGGCAGCATCCAGCTAGCCTATGCGGTAAGGAGGGTGTACAAGGAGATTTTAACATTTCGCCATAATTATGCTGCAACCTTTGCTTAAGGTGTTTGAGATTTGACCTTTTTGTTGCGAAAATAAATCATACCGAGAAGGGTTCCTCTTCTGGGTGATATACTTTAGTGGAGCGGTGCTAGTATTATCGCTAGGTTTATCAAGATGCGAGATAGGGATTAAGATATAGGCAGCTCGCATCATTCTAACATAGCCCCGATGTACCCAGGATAGGTAGGCCCGATCGCAATAGTATTGAGCCCACTATAAAATAGAGCCCCCCGATAAATCGGGGGGTTTTGTTGTTATTGACAGCCTACCTGCCTTAACTTAGAATGAGGCTCGAGAGACGTGAAGTGAGTAAAGCAAGGCAGTTATATGAACTCCAAGAGATTGACTTGGAGATAGATGCAAAGAAGGAGGCACTGGCTCTTGTGGTCAGCCGATTGGGCGAGAGCGAGGTCCTAGCGGAGGCCCGTAGCTCTCTCGGCAGAGATGAGGAGCATCTCAAGGAGCTGGAGCGGAGTCAGCGAGAGGTGGAGAGGGAAGTAGAGGATATGCGGGAAAGGATTGCTCTTTTAGAGGAGAAGCTTTACGGTGGCACGGTGAAAAGTCCTAAGGAACTGGCAGGTCTCCAAGACCAGGTGGAACATCTTAAGCGGAGAAGGAGAGAACAGGAGGACAAATTGCTTGACATAATGACAGACGTGGATGCGATGCAGAGACAGGTAGCCTCTAAAATCAGGGAGTTGGAAAGGGGAGAGGAAGATTGGCGAATGGAGCAAGCTGCGCTATCTGGGGAGCAGGCTGAGCTAAGCAATGCCTTGGCAGATCTAGATCAGAAGAGAAGTGACCTTATCTCAAGGATCGATGCAGCGAATCTGGAGCTTTATCAGGCATTAAGGAGGAAGAGGCAGGGGCGGGCAGTAGCTAAGCTGGAGCAAGGGATGTGTCAGGGATGCCGGATTGTCCTCCCGCTGAACATATTGCAGCGGGCAAGAATAGGGCAGGAATTGGTGCAGTGTAGTAGCTGCGAGAGGATTCTTTACCTGAGTTAGGCGATGAGAGCGATTGGTTATTTCCGGGTAACTTCAGATATACAGCAAGATGCCCCCTCCTCACTGGTGGAACTGGAGCAGGGCTTTTTACAATTTTGCCAGGAGCGGGGTTATCAGCCGATAACAGTCTTCGTTGATATGGACTCGGTGGGTAAGATTAACTGCGCTCAATACCAGCACATGCTTAGCTACATTCGAAAGCAGAGGGAAAGTTTCCACGTTGTCGTGAAGAGCCTCCAGCATCTCCATCCCGACCCTCAGGAGGTGATGCGCTGTCTCCTTGAGCTTGATAGCCTTGGGGCCGGGGTTCTCTCAACCGATGAAGAGCTCACCGATCCATTGGCAGCAGCCCTCCAGGTATGGTCTACCCAGCGCCAGGGTGAAAAAAGAGGAGAGCAGGTGCGGGAAGCGATGAAGATTAGAGCAATACATGGGAAGGGGCTAGGTAGACCTCCATTTGGCTATAGGGTGGGCGTCGACCAGAAGCTGGAGATCGTGCCTGAGGAAACGGCCACAGTATCCCTTATCTATCGATTATATCTTGAGGAGAATATGGGCGTTCGCCTTATCGCTCGCTATTTGAATGAGCAAGGGATCACTACCAGGAGGGGTGGTCGGTGGAGCATAGTGGGTATCCGCGATATTTTGCGTAATCGGGTATACCTGGGTACATACTCCCGTTTCGGTATCATAGTTCCCGGCAGCCACTCTTCAATAATCTCCCCGCAAATTTTTAGTAAGGCGCAGGAGCGGCTTAGTGCTCAGCCAAAGCAAGGGGGATATACACCAAGGTCACCATTCCTTCTATCTGGTCTGGTTTACTGCGGCTATTGCGGTAATAAGATGATTGGCGTGAATCGTAGCCAAACCTGGATCAGGCACAGGGACAAGGGCGAGAGCAAGGGGGAGTATCGATATTATCAGTGCCAATCGAGAACCAACCAAAGCGTTTGCCAGTATCACACTAGGAGGGCTGATGATTTGGAGCGTATGGTCATCGCTATCCTAGAGAAGTTCAGCAGCCCTCAAGCTCGGGAGAGAATAGCAAAGCAACCTGACCTAACTATGGACTACGAGATACTGGATCGACCTCAACTAGAAAAAAGGCTGAATGGTCTTAGCCGCAAATTACGGGGGTATCTGGATCAGGCAGCCCAGGGCGTTATATCCCTAGAGCGACTACGTGCTGTAGGTGAAGAACTGGTGAGGGAGAGGCAGTTTCTGGAGCAAAGGCTAGCCCTCTACGACGCCGAGGCGAAACAAGAGATAACTGCTGAGCAGCGTCGGGAATACATTCTCGAGGCATTGCAGGACCTCCGCGAGCAGTGGGAGGCAATAACCTTCCCGGCAAGAAGAGCTCTGCTTCAGCATGTACTCGACCGCATTGTGGTCTACGATGATCATGTAGAAACCCAGCTAAGGTTGTGATGGGCGAAAAACGCTTCATTATTTATACTGATGGTGCATCAAGGGGCAACCCAGGACCTGCCGCCATCGGAGTGTTTATCGAGGATGAACAGGGGAGGGTAGTCGCTACGATTTCAAAAGCCATCGGCAGTACTACAAACAATCGAGCGGAGTATTTCGCCCTGATCGCTGGTCTTGAGGAGGCGGCGAGACAGGGCGCAGATACCTTAGATATCAAGCTTGACTCTCAACTTATTGTAAGGCAACTGAATGGCTCATATAGAAGCAGGGAGCTCGGACCACTTTATAAGCAGACGCGCCAGCTTCTGCGAAAATTCGATTCTTATGATATAGTACATATTCCCGGCAGTGAGAACAAAGTAGCGCACGGTTTAGCCAAGCGGGCGCTCAGCGGAGCTCGTAATTGACTCATAGGAAGGATGAGACAAAGACTATGTGGCACCGCTGCTCCCGATAGGCCTCCATTTGACTTGTGGCTAGCTTTGTAGTAGACTTCAATGGGGCCAAGTAGACTGGGTGATCGCTCCCCGATTATATCGGGGGGAGGAAAGTCCGAGCTCCACCGGGCAGAAGGCTGGGTAACTCCCAGGAGGGGAGACCCTACGGAAAGTGCCACAGAAACATACCACCAGCGGCCAGCTATAAGGCTACATGGTATGTGAAACCTAAGGATTAGGTACGTAGAGTAGATAGCTGGTGCGGGTAAGGGTGAAATGGCGAGGTAAGAGCTCACCGCTCCGATGGTGACGTCGGTGGCGGGCAAACCCCCTTCGGAGCAAGACCAAACAGGAGGACATAAGGACGCCCGGCCAGTTTCCTCGGGTAGGTCGCTTGACCCCGATGGTAACATCGGGGCTAGATAGATGGTCACCGCTCTGACTTTGTCGGAGAACAGAACTCGGCTTATAGGTTTACTTGGCCCCTTTTCGAACATAACGATACGTCATGAGAGAGCATTGGCTATGCCCCATAAATACAGACCCCAACTGGTAGAGCATATGAGTAGTACGGAAAAGGTGATATATGCCAAAGACGGATATTTCCCCTGTTTCCCTTCGCCGCAGTCTAAAGACAAAGTTCGTAGGTCATAATATCATCTACTATCCCGTTACCTCCTCTACTATGGACGTAGCAAAGCAGGCGATAAAGGATGGCGCTGCAGAAGGCGCTATCGTTATCGTCGACCACCAGACTGCAGGCCGGGGACGCCTTGGCCGAAAGTGGCTTTCTCCTCCAGATAGCAGTATCCTGCTCTCGATCATTCTCTACCCGAATTTGGAACAGCTTCCACGCCTAACCATGGCTGCGGCCTTAGCGGTGGCCAAGAGCATCGAGAAGATCACCGGGCTTGAGCCTGTTATCAAGTGGCCCAACGATGTCCTCATTGGTGGCAAGAAGGTGAGCGGTGTCTTGATCGAGAGCGATGTTCAGAGAGACACCGTTAATTATGCTATCGTTGGAATTGCGCTAAACGTGAATCTTGATCCCTCATCTATGCCGGAGATTTCAGAGACGGCTACCAGTCTTAAACAGGTGCTGGGGCAAGAGGTCTCCCGCCTCGATGTGCTCGAATCACTGCTTGTCGAATTTGAAGAGCTATACCAAGCGTTACGACGCGGCGAACCCATCGATGGGGAATGGCGCCATCGCCTGGAGACCTTGGGGAAAGAGGTGACAGTAAGAAGTGGCGATATGGTCCACGAAGGCTATGCTGAATCGGTGGATGACGAGGGCAACCTACTTCTGCGGCGTCTTGATGGCAGCCTGGTGACTATTGCCGCAGGGGATGTCACGCTCAAAGTCTAGAATTATTAAGCTAGCAGGCTCTCGCTCGCTAAAACTTCCGCAATCTCTCCTAGATTCAACTCCTCCAATTTATCCCTTTTCTGAAGGCCAGTTGGAACATCCAAACCTCGGATTTGGTAATATTCATCTTTCATCTGCTCAAATTTCTCCCGTTCCACAACCATTCCCCTTCTGGAAAAAACCTCGCCATCCTTGCCCGGAACCATACACATAGGATTGCCAAAGTCGGTCTTTAGCGGGACGGTGAAATTGAACTCCTCCAGACAGTCATGTTCCCTTCCCTTGTGTCCTTCCCTGGCGAGAATGGCCCTCTGCAGATTGAAGACCCTCTCCCCAATTTTGTATAAGCCTTGCTCATCGATATCCCTTCCCGTTACTGCGGCACAAACCTGACTCTCCATGCTAGGGTCACCGACATGGTCCTCAGTTAGCCTGCTATGGAAAATGGGCCAGAGGAAATCGCACAGGATGAGGCATTCTTTGGCATATTGACGGTCTTGAATTTTGGCTGCAGCCAAGGACTTCCCCTCATAGGTTGAAAAGTCGCCAGCTATTTCGCTCCCCCAGAATCGCTTGGCTATAGCCCTTATGAGCTGGGGGGTAAGATAGAAATTCTCAGCACCCATACCCCCAAGAACCGCACCAATGACCAAAACACTGATCTCATGAAGCTGTTGAATAGGCAACCTCGGTTCCGTGGCATAGAAGAGGCCAGTAGTAATATATAACCTGGGGCCGTAGATGGAATAGTAGCCAGTTCTGGCCATATAATCCGTAATCAATTCCTGGGCTTTGCTTCCGAGTGTTTCCGCCGCCTTGTGACTACCATTGGCCAGAACATCGCCAAACCCCTCTCGGTGGGATACTTTCCTTATCAACGTCTCGATGAATTCCTTGCTCCCTATCTTGGAAAGGGGTATGCCGGTTTGCTGATCACTTAAGAGTTCGGCCTGGTAGCACCTCGAGAGCCACATAATCATGGTCTCAATGGCATGGGTATCAATCCCGTAATCATCGCATAGCTTGGTGGCCTCAAAGGGGACTTCGTTGAGCTCCCCATAATAGCGTTGCGCTCGAACTTGATAGAAAACACCAGCCTGGCACATGAATTTCCCTTTTACCCCACTCTGCCCCTTATATATTATGCGCATACACCCAGGGATGCAGCCATGGCAAATATCTTCTTTTACCCTATCTGGGTTCACTAATGAGGGCAGTATCATTGAAGGCCTATCCTTCATTTCAAGACGAAACTGTTCCCTTAACTTCCGCACCTTCTCTAGGTCGCCTACTTCAATCTTTCGCTTACTTCCTCTTACAGCAATGGCCTTGAGATTCTTGGAGCCCATTACCGCCCCCAAACCACTGGAGCCAGTGGCATCGTTATCTGCCACCAGGCTGGCAAATACTACCCTGTTCTCACCGGCTGGACCTATAGTCACCACGCGAAAGGCTTTTCCCAGTTCCTCCTTCAGATTATCCCGGCAGGCGACGGCACCCATGCCTGTAAGGTGAGTTGCCTCTCTTACCTCCACCCGATCATCATCGACCAATAGATAGACCGGCTTATCTGCGCTACCATAGATAACAAGGCCATCATAACCGGCAAATTTCAACTCAGCTCCCCAAAAGCCACCCAAATTGCAGTAGGAGAATTGATCGTGAATGGGGGACTTTCCGCAAACCTGCCACCGAGAGCCACCGAAACCCGGAACGCCAGCAATGGGACCCGTTACGAAGATTAGCCTATTTTCTGGATCGAAGGCGTCCGTCCTCGGAGGGACCTCATCCCAATAGATTTTGGCAGCTATACCCCTCCCTCCTAGAAAGCGATCCGTATAATCAGCGGTCGGGACCTTGTTGACATTCCCGTTGGAAAGATTCACTCGCAAAATGCTTCCTGCATATCCTTTAGAATGAGTCACTTTCTCCTCCAATTCAGTTTATTGTAGACGCTAATATTATCCACCGTTACAGATTATCAACCTCTTAATCCCTTGTCAATGTTTTTAGTTTGAGGTGGTAAAATTTCGTTCATAGTGGAGGGAGACCTGTGTCACGCTCAGCGAAGCGATATATATACAGATAGCAGGCCCCGGCGAGCTCAACGAGGTCTTGAAGGCGTTTCGACAGGCTTGGTAGGAGCCCCGAATGTTCGAGGCTCCTACAATTTCGCCCTTTGATTTGGCTGGCTTACCTCTTCCCTCAATCCTTCTTTGGCATGAAGGCGCTGAGCAGGTCCAGGGGAAGGGGGAATACCAGAGTTTGGGTCTTCTCAGTGGCGATCTCGGTGAGGGTCTGCAGGTAGCGCAGTTGCAGCGTCGTCGGCTCCTTACCGATTATTGCGCCCGCCTCAGCTAGCTTCACGGAAGCCTGTAACTCGCCCTCGGCGTGGATGATCTTAGCCCGCCGTTCTCTTTCCGCCTCAGCCTGCGCCGCCATCGCCCGCTGCATTGTGCTGGGAAGCTCCACATCCTTTACCTCCACCACGCTCACCTTGATCCCCCAGGGCTCTGTCTCCTCATCGATGATCTGCTGAAGCTGCTGATTTATCTTATCGCGGTGCGCCAGCAGGTCATCAAGCTCGGATTGACCCAGCACACTCCTCAGGGTGGTCTGGGCGATCTGATAGGTCGCCAGCCTGTAGTCATAGACCTCAATCACGGCAGCCTCCGGGTGCATCACCCTGAAGTAGACCACCGCATTCACCTTGAGTGTCACATTATCCCTAGTTATCGCCTCCTGAGAGGGTACATCCATGGTGATGGTGCGAGTGTCTATCTTGCGCATGCGGTCGATGAAGGGGATGATGAAGCGTATCCCCGGTGCCCTCGTTTTCTCCAACCGGCCCAGCCGAAACACCACGCCAGCCTCATACTGATAGATGATCTTTATAGAAGCCGGCAGCAAGATGAGTAATAGCGCTGCTACTACGGCAATAATTATCACATAATCCATTTTTCTATTCACCTCCTTTGTTTTTCTTGGTTACCCTTAGTCTTAAACCTTCGACCCTGGTTATCACCACCTCCTCTCCTGGCTCGACCTTTCCTTCATCCAATAGTGCCTCCCAGCGCTCCCCGTGAACGAATACGGTTCCCATGGGATCAAGCGTTGTTCTAGCTACTGCCACCATTCCCACCATCGCCTCTCGCCCCGTCTGCTGTCGCATTCGGTGTGTGCGCACGATGGCTCCAATGACGAAGACGACAAAGAGGGTGGCTACGATGGCCACCCCAGCGATGACGCCAGGATTTATCTGAAAAAATGGACTGCCCATCAAGATCAACGAGCCTACAGTTAGCGAAGCAATGCCACCTAAGGCAAGCAACCCGTGACTGGTGATGAAAACCTCCGCTACAAAGAGACCAAATGCGAGTACGATCAGTAACACCCCGGCATAGTTAATGGGGAGCATCCCTAAAGAATAGAACGAAAGAAAAAGACAGATGGCACCGACAACCCCGGGAAAGATCGTCCCGGGATTGAACAACTCAAGCATAATTCCGAGCATCCCCAGGCTCAGCAGGATGTAGGCGATATTTGGGTCGGCGATGGTGAATAGAAAGCGCTCCATTGCCCCCATGTCATTGTATCTGATAGCAGCGCCCTCAGTCTGTATGGTGACCTCCTCTCCACTTAAGAGTGTCACCTGCCACCCATCAAGCTGGATGAGGAGGTTAGCCAGATTATCGGCCACAATATCGATAACTCCCAGGTCTAGGGCCTCCGAGGCGGGACTTGACTTGCTCTCTCTCACCGCAGCCTCAGCCCAGTCAGCATTGCGATCTCTTAACTCAGCGATGCTTCTAATATAAGCGACGGCATCGTTGACCACCTTCTCTTCCATGGTCTCATCTATCCCCTCCTCACCCAAGGCCACGGGGTGGGCAGCGCCGATCTCGGTTCCCGGAGACATCGCAGCTACATGAGATGCAAGGGTGATAAAGGCCCCTGCTGAGGCAGCCCTGCTACCTGGGGGCACATAGACCACTATGGGGACATCAGCCTCTAGGATCCGCTGCACAATGTCGCGCATCGCGCTATCAAGGCCCCCGGGTGTATCCAGCTCAATAATGCAGGCGGTGGCGCCATCCTCCTCAGCCAGCCTTATCCCGCGGTCGATGTAGCCAGCAAGAACAGGGTTGATCGTCCCTTCAACCCTGAGGACATCGACCTGAGGGGTGGCAGCGCTCGCCTCTCCAGGTATAAAGAGGATGAGCAACCCAAGTGTTAAAAAGAAAAGCCAAAACTTTTTCATGCCGTATGCTGCCGAAGGTTATCGATTAATTATAGTTGGGTTGTGGTCTTTTTGCAATTAAGCCCCATTGTTGAAGGCGGAACCATATTAGTGTAGAATAATCTAAGTCTTAGAAAAGGTGGTGGGAATGAAAGTGCCCAGGTGTAAAGGGATGCATGATCTGCTCCCCGAAGACATGACTAAGTTTCGGCGGATCGAGGAGGTATTTCGAGGCTGCTGCCTAAAGTGGGGCTATGAGGAGGTAAGAACCCCCACATTAGAGTATCTCCACCTTTTCACCGCCACCGGGACGCTGACTCCAGGTATGCTTGGCAGGGTGTATTCTTTCCTTGACTGGGATGGTTGGAGTGGAGAGAGAGTGGTCTTGAGACCAGAGGGCACTATCCCCGCTGCCAGACTTTATCTGGAAAACATCGAGGGTGGCGAGATAACGAAGCTTTTCTATGTGGAAAACACCTTCAGCTTTGAGGAGATGAGGCGGGAGCGCTGGCAGTGTGGTGCTGAACTCATCGGAAGCAGTCACCCCATGGCTGATGTAGAGCTCGTGATGCTCGCCTCGGAGGTTTTGGGGAAATTGGGGATCGGCCCCCTGGAGGTAAAGCTGTGCCACGCTGGCTTGATTAAGGCACTTATCAGTGAACTGGGTTGGGGAGCTACGGAGCAAACGGAGATATTCGACCAGATTTTAGAGGGGGATATAAAGGGATTGGGTGAGATAAAAACCGAGGATGCTGACCTAAAGAGGGCGCTAACCATTTTATTGGATGTCACAGGGAGCTCGCCTGGTTTTTTGGAAAATGTAAGGTCCCTCCTAGGGAAAGCCCTGCCCAGGTTTGAGCCCAGCTTGAGCAACCTGACTAGCATTGCCGAACTGCTTAGCGCCATGGATTGTCCTTACCAGATCGATATTACCTCGGGAAGGGGTTTTGAATACTACACCGGGGTTATGTTTCAAGTCTATGTCTCAACAGAGCGTGTGGGAGGAGGGGGAAGATATGATGACTTGATCCCACTGGTAGGTGGCCCCCCTGTGTCAGCCTCAGGTTTCGCTCTATATGTGGACCAATTGATGGAGATCGTGAAGATGGAGGAGCGCCCTTGCCAGAGGATACTAGTCCAGTCTCAGGGTAGCGATGTGAAGGGACTCAAATCCTGCTTCGAGGTGGCTCGCTCCTTAAGAGAGGCGGGCTATCTTGCTGAGTTGGACCAAGGACAGAAAGCAGTAGGTGACTATCGTTGGGTGCTCTTGGTGCCAAGTAAGGATCTCTTCCGCTTGACAGACCAGACCACCGGGGAGATAAGTGAATTAACCTCTGCTGCGGAGATCCTGATGATAGTGGGGGAAACCGAGTGAAGCTAGCCTTACCCAAGGGGCGACTTTTAAGCGATACTGCGGCTTTGCTGGAGATGGGTGGGCTCGGTCTTGATGGTTATGACGAGCGGTCGCGCTACTATCGCCCCAAATCTGCCACATTACCAGACCTGTTTCTCAAGGTGTTTCAGGAGAGGGATATCCCCATTCAAGTGGCGATAGGGAACTACGATTTGGGGATCTGCGGGCTGGATTGGGTGGAAGAACTCTTAGTTAAATATCCCAGTGGCGACCTGGTGAAGATGAAGGACCTGGAGTATGGTAGAAGCAATATTTCCGTGGTTGCCAGCAGGTATGCCGGGGTTTCCTCAGTTGAAGAGATCAACGATGGATTCGACAAGGTGCGCATCGTCAGCGAATATCAGAATTTGGCGGAATCCTTCGCCCTCAGGCAGAGATTAAGGAGATTCAGCATTCTACCCATATGGGGAGCAGGTGAGGTCTTCCCCCCGGAGAGTGCCGACCTGGCGATAGTCGCCGAAACCTCAGTGAGCAGCTTTGAAGACTATAATTTAGTTCCGCTGGCCAGAGTTCTCACCTCCAAGGCCTTTCTAATCGCAAACAGGAATAGTCTGGCAAAAGCTGATCTGAGCGAGTTTCTTGACTATCTTCGTGTACCTGAGGAGGCGACCGAGGAAGAACAGCCCTTACCTGCCATTACCGCTGGACCGTTTGAAACAACACCAGAGGGCGGAAAAATTCGTCTAGCCCTACCCGATGGACACCAGCAACGCCCCACTATGGAATTCCTAAAAAAGGCAGGATTCAATATATGTGGTTATTCGGAGGTTTTAGAAACTCGCCGGCCTACTATGGAGCTTGCTGGGGTCACTGTCAAGGTGATCAGGCCTCAGGATATGCCCCTACAGGTAGCCAATGAGAACTTTGACTTGGCGATCACCGGTAAGGACTGGCTTAAAGACCACCTCTATCGCTTTCCATCAAGCCCAGTGAAGGAAATTCTGGAGCTGGGATTTGGAAAGGTGACCATTGTTGCTGTGGTCAGTGAGGATTTGCCCGCTAATGATGTTGGTACCCTGAGAGGGCTAGTAGGAGAGTTGCTTCCCAATATCAGGGTAGCCTCAGAGTATGTGAACATCGCCGATAAATATGCCCGGGACAATCATCTGGAGCGATATAAGATAATCCCTACCTGGGGGGCGAGCGAGGCCTTTCTACCTGAGGACGTAGACCTGCTCATCGAAAACACCGAGACGGGGGAAACCTTGTCTACGCATAATCTTAAAATTATCGATACTCTCTTTGAGTCTTCGGCATGCCTCATCGGCAACAGTAATACACTGTCCGATCCGCTAAAGAAGGCCAGCACAGAGCACATAATTAAAATTATGGAGGAAAACGCCAGAAGGGGCTAAAAAAGAATGCCACCACTTTGTCTTCATCTCAGCATTGCCTATGAAGCTGCGGACTTGCTGCGTCATCCAACAATAGACCAGAACATGGGATATTACCTTATTGGCGCCACTTCGCCCGATGTGCATATCGTTGCTGGATCCTCTCGAAAAGAAACCCATTTTGTCGATCTAGAGGATGAAGCATTGGAGAGTGGGACAATACTGATCTTCAAAGCTCATCCCAATCTTGCTAAGGGTAATAAACTTGATCTCGCCACGAAATCCTTCGTTGCTGGCTACCTCTCCCATCTCGTTACCGATGAGGCCTGGATCGTGGATGTTTATCGCCCTTCCTTCGGCATTGCCTCCCCGCTTAGCGGAGACCCGATGGCAAACATGCTCGACAGGCTGCTCCAGTTTGAGCTTGATCGCAGGGAGCGGGAGGATAGAGCGAAGATGGAAGCAATCCGGGCTGAGATCTGCAATTGGGAACCAGAAGTTAATATCGATTTTATCGCACCTCTCATTCTGAGGCAGTGGCGAGACTTTATATGTGCTGCGGCAGCCCGCGAATCAAGCCTGGCCTTTTTCCCCTTGTTTGCTCAAAGGTTCCTTGTCCCCAGGCAAAAGATCGATGTTGAGCAATTGGAGCCGTTCCTCTCCTCCATGCCTGCCAAGGTGGATTGGATCATCCAGTATGTCACCCCCCAGCGACTCACTGCATTTAGGGAAAAGGCAAAGAGCCAGTCTGTGGCGATAGCCAGGGAGTATCTAGGTGAGGATAATTAGGAAATTTCAAACTGCTAAAGCTGTGCTGCAGCGTTCCCCCTTCGAATTTGGCAAATTGTCTATCGAAATTGGCCAAATGATAAAGGATGTCTTCGCCGAGGACCTCACCCCTGAGGAGGCGGTGGGCAGGATCATTGCTGAGGTGCGAAGTAATGGGGATGCTGCCCTTTTCTATTACACAAAAATGTTCGATGGAGTGGTGCTTACCTCTCTTGAAATGACTAGAGAGGAGATCAAAGAAGCCTATGGAAAAGTGGACAAGGAGCTTATCTCCTCTCTTAATATTGCTGCTGAAAGGGTGCGCTCCTTTCACCAAGTCCAGCTTGGCCATAGCTTCATTGAATTCACAGAGGCAGGGCTAGGGCAAATCGTCCGCCCCCTGGAGCGGGTAGGTATTTATGTGCCCGGGGGCACTGCCAGCTATCCATCGACGGTGCTGATGAGCGCAATACCGGCTAGGGTGGCAGGGGTCAAGGAAATTATCCTGGCTACTCCTCCCAGAAAGGGGGGTGAGGTTTCCCCAGCTACACTGGTGGCGGCGGATATCGCTAAAGTGGATCGGGTTTTCAAACTGGGCGGTGCTCAAGCGATCGCCGCCCTTGCCTTCGGCACCCAGTCTATCCCTAAGGTGGATAAGCTCTGTGGGCCAGGTGGCCTTTTCGTGATCCTGGCAAAGAGGATGGTCTACGGTGTGGTCGATATCGATGGCCTTGCCGGACCAACCGAGACGGTGATTTTAGCGGATGATTCCGCTCCTCCTGACCTCTGCGCTGCTGACCTCCTGGCACAGGCGGAGCACGATGTGCTGGCCTCTGCCATCCTAATCACCACCTCCTCCAGACTGGCCCAGGAGGTTAGTAAAGAAGTGACTCGTCAGCTTAAGGGGCTTGAGCGAGCTGACATTGCCCGACAGTCGGTGGAGGAAAGGGGCAAGATAATTGTGGTCACTGACATAGATCAGGCGATTGAGCTAGTGAACCTCTATGCACCAGAGCACCTCTCTCTAATGGTGCGTCATGCTTCATCCTATTTGGACAAGATACGCCATGCTGGGGGAATCTTCGTCGGCGAAAGCTCCCCTGAGGCACTGGGTGATTATGTTGCCGGACCAAGCCACGTTATGCCCACGGGGGGAAGTGCACGCTTTAGCTCACCCCTCGGTGTAAGCGATTTCCTCAAGCTTACCAGCGTTGTCTGCTTAAGCGAGGAGGATTTAAAGGCGTTGGGTGATGTGGCAGCGACTATCGCCAGGGCTGAGGGGCTCACCGCCCATGCCCATGCGGTGGAAGCCAGACTTAAGAAAGGGAGGAGGCGATGAACTCTTCTGAAAAGGGCATCGAAAGGCTGCTGAGGAGCGACCTTTTTGGCCTCAAGGCTTATCAGCCTATCGTCCCCCCCGATGTACTTAGCGAGCAGGCTGGCATCCCCATTAAGGGTGTGATAAAGCTGGATGGTAATGAGAACCCCTACGGCTGCTCGCCAAGAGTGAAGGATGCCCTCGCCAATTACAACTTTTACCACATCTACCCCGACCCCGATCAGCGCGAGGTGCGCAAGGAATTAGAGAGATATGTTGGGGTTAGTGCAGAGCATATTGTAGCCGGAAGCGGCAGCGATGAGCTTATCGACCTTATTCTGCGCCTATTTATTGAGTCTGGGGATCAGGTGCTCAACTGCGTGCCCACCTTCGGCATGTATCCATTCTGTACTGAGATTTGCGGCGGTGAAGTTGTCGATGTACCTAGGGACAAATCCTATGCTATCGATGGCACTAAGGTAAAGGAGGCAGTGAGCGAGAGAACAAAAATCATCTTCGTCGCCTCACCAAATAACCCAACTGGGAATGTCACTCCAGAGCGTGATATCCTAGAGCTGGTGAAGACGGGCATTGTGGTAGTGGTCGACGAGGCATATTATGAATTTAGCGGAGTCACCGTAGCCCCTTTAGTTCTTAAATATGAAAATCTGATCGTATTGCGCAGCTTCAGCAAATGGGCGGGGCTCGCCGGACTTCGCATCGGCTACGGAATCTTTTCAACCTTAATCTCCCAGCACCTTTTAAAGATCAAGCAGCCATATAACATAAACCTGGCGGCTGAGATAGCAGTCAAGGAGTCACTGATTGATACCGATTATCTTAAAAGCACCGTAAGGGCAATTATTGCGGAGCGGGAACGCCTTTTCACCAAGCTAGGGGAGCTTAAGTTTCTCAATCCCTTCCCCTCTCAGGCGAATTTTATCCTTTGCGCCGTTGTTAAAGAGGACGCGCAGGTGATTCACGAGGGATTGCAGAAAAAGGGCATTTTCGTTCGCTATTTTGATACCCCATTACTGAGGAACTCGCTTCGCATCAGCGTGGGCAAACCGGAACACACCGATGCCCTCATTGAAGCACTGAAAGAGTTGTGCTAATCTAAAGGAGAGGAAGGGGGAGAGGTAAATGGTGAGTAAAAGAACGTCTACCATCACCCGCGAGACCGGTGAGACAAAGATAAGTGTTACACTCTCCCTCGATGGTGGGGGAAAATTTGAAATAAATACCGGTAGTAAAATGTTAGATCACATGCTGACACATATCGCCCAGCACGGCATATTTGACATAAAGATTCGAGCATCAGGCTGGGATCAGCACCATGTTGTGGAGGATGTCGCCATATCGTTAGGAAAGGTGCTGAATGAGGCGCTGGGAGATAAACGTGGCATTACCCGCATGGGCTATGCCCTCGTGCCTATGGATGAGGCGCTGGCTATAGTGGCAGTGGATATCTCCGGCAGGGGATATGCCGCCATTGAGGCTCCATTTAAGAGGAAGAAGATCGGTGACTTGGATACCGACCTGTTGCGGCACTTTCTGGAGACATTTGCCATTGAAGCGCGGCTCAATCTCCACGCCAAGTTTCTTGGAGGCACCAATGACCATCACAAAGCTGAGGCGCTTTTCAAGGCGCTGGGGCGGGCACTAGATAGTGCCACCAAAATCGATAAGCGAATCCTTGGCAAGGTACCCAGCACCAAAGGCACTATAGAAAGCTCCTGAGAGTTCATATCATAGTTAGGGAACCAATTTGCCTCCCAAATTAGCTTGAAAAGTCGAATAGACCCAAATAAAGATGTCTTGAAGCGCTGACGTCCGCTGAGATGGAATAAGCAGTGATTGCTTTGCCCTCTGATATAGACCTCGGCTGGCGAGAGCTTTGACCTCTGGCGCGGAGGCTCGCCTTGACAGCAACCCCCTAGATGTAGTAAGATACATTTGATATGTAAAAAGCTTTTTGATTTGCAGTAAGTTGCCGGGATCTGTGTTGCAGTTTAACCCCCAGTATTAAGGAAGTACACTCTACCTCTGGTTACCCCCCACTAATCCCCCCAAGTTGGCCGCAGCCTTCCTCCGCTAACCCCCTCCCCCATGAAATTCCCTCCTTGCTAGCCACAGTCCGATAGTGGCTCAAGAGCAACCACTCACGGGAAGGCAGCTCGTGAGGCCAATAAGCCTGGCGTCTTAGAGGGTGTTGTGGGACGTTGGCGGATTCTTAGGTAAAAGCGTCTTGCTAACTAATGCTGCTTGAAGTTTAACTAATGGCCGGAATTGCAGGAATACATGTAGTCAAGGCTGACCTGGAGGATATGCTCCAGCGGCTGAGGCATCGGGGGCCTTATGAAACCTGGCTCAGCCTTGGGCAGTCTCCAAGGTTAGGATGTTGCTTGTTGCCCTCCGAGATGCTGCCCCAGCCCAGGGCCTATACTTGTCAAGGGGTTAGGGCAGTTGTTATGGATGGCCATGTTTACCAGTCGGAAGGCGATGAAATCACCGATGCCGAGATGGTGCTCTCCCTGTATGATAGACACGGCCATCAGTTTGCCGAGGTTGTGGATGGAGATTTCGCCTGCGCCATAGCCGATGGCGAGAAGCTGATCGTGGCTCGGGATGCGGTGGGCCTTAAACCCCTTTACTACAGCCAGCGGGACGGGGAGTTCTACTTTGCCTCCGAGGCCAAAGCCCTTGGATCTGTGGCTAATGACATCAAGGAATTTCCCCCGCAGCATATATATACCTCCACGCTAGGTTTCCAGAGATATATCCCCAGGGTTGAAGAGACCCCTCATTTCGACACCGTGGAGCAGGCAGCCCAGATTCTGGCCGAGCTGCTAGAACGTGCAGTTGAGAAGCGGATGGTCGATGGCATACCTGAGGGGGTGCTGCTTAGCGGGGGATTGGACAGCAGCATTATTGCTTGCCTAGCTAAAGTGTATCGGCCCGATCTTAAAACATTCACCGTGGGACTGGGCGATGGGGAAGATCGAGAGCGCGCCCGTGAGGTAGCACGCTATCTGGGAACTAAACATTACGAATACACATATACTGAAAGGGAGATAATTGAGGCACTACCGCAGGTCATCTATTACCTTGAGTCCTTTGAGGAGGACTGTGTTAGAGGGGCAGTGGCCAACTACTTCGCCTCACGACTGGCTGCGGGGCATGCCAGCTGCGTGCTCACCGGTGAAGGTTCCGACGAATTCCTTGGTGGCTACCATGAATTGAAGACAGCCAAGGACAAAGCAGAACTGCAAAAGATTATGGAGCAGCTAATTGCCATCGCCTATAACACCGGGCTACAACGGTTGGATCGGATGATGGCCGCCCATTCACTGGAGTTTCGCACTCCCTTTCTCGATCGGGCGGTTACTGACTTCTGCCTCAAGATACCAGCAGAGTGGAAGGTTTATGGCCCAGAGCAGGTAGAGAAGTGGATCCTGCGCAAGGCGTTTGTCGGACGTCTCCCCGATAACATCGTGTGGCGCATCAAACAACCCTTTGCCTCAGGGGCAGGATCGTCCGCGATCATGGGCTCTCTGGTTGAAAAGCAGGTCTCCAGCTCAGACTTCATAGCTCATCAGCAAACAGAGGAAGGATTGAGGCTAAATTCACCAGAGGAGTTATATTACTATAGAATCTTCAAAGGCAGCTTTCCTCAACCGGCGGTAGCTCACCTGGTAGCAAGGTGGGATCCGGCGAAAGGGGATTTTCGCTCTCAGCAGGGTATTGCATTCGTATCGATGGATTGATGAGAAAAGAGGTGTTCCATGGTTAAGGCGATCAAGAGCTTCAAGATACAGATAGACAAAGACAAGGTGTGTCGTAGTCTGGGTTACTGCAGTGCTAATGATCGTGGCCCCAATTCATCCATCTCATCACTGATAGATCAGGAGATAGAGGAGGCCTACGATCTCATCCAGCCATCTTGCTCTTACCGAATCATGGATATAAGGCGAGTCCGTCACCCTCGGGTTACCCTGGAGGAAGGCCTAGTAATAACCAGCGAGGTATTGAGCTGGGTGCTCTTACCTTGTCAGAAGGTAGTCATCTTTGTGGCGAGCATTGGTCGTAGCCTGGAAGAGAGAGTGTCCCAACTGATGAAGGAGGGGCATATGTTGAAGGCAACCATACTCGATGCCATAGGCTCAGAGGCAGCGGAAAAGACGATCTGCTATCTTCAGGATACAATTCGCGGACTTGCCAATTTGGATGATGCTGAGATAACGCTGCGCTATAGCCCCGGCTATTGTGACTGGGACATAACCCAGCAGAGGGCAATTTTTAGGGCCATGAATTCGGCTCCCCTGGGAGTGAATCTAACCAGAGAATGCCTTATGGTGCCTCGCAAATCGGTATCCGGCGTTATCGGCTTGGGCTGGTCCCAGAAGCGCCGGCTCAGGCTTTCGCCCTGCCGCTTCTGTACCAAGCAGGATTGCAAGAACCGAAGGTAATATGAGAAGGAAGGGACTAGAAGGTGGCAGCTACAAGCCGCTTTCCGAGAATGATATAGCCCAAATTCATGACACCTCAATGAGGGTGTTTGAGGAGGTAGGTTTCCAGGTCAATTCGGAGAAGGCGCTTGCCTTCTTCAAGGATGCCGGAGCCGAAGTCCACGGTCGCATAGTTAGACTGCCTCGGGATATAGTCATGGAGCTTGTATCCCGGGCGCCTTCGGAGGTCACTCTCTATGGTCGCCACCCTGAGCACCACATAAACCTGGGTGGGACTCGGGTTTACGCTGGCACTGGTGGCACAGCTCTTCATGTCATCGATATGGCATCGGGGGAAAGGCGCAGGGCCACCCTGCATGATCTAAAGCAGATCGCTAAGCTAGTCGATGGCCTGGAAAACATCCACTTCTTCTTACTACCAACCTATCCCAACGATGTATCGGTGGAGAGTGTAGATGTCAATCGTTTCTTTGCTGGCCTGGACAATACCTCCAAGCATATAATGGGAGGAGTTTACACCCTGGAAGGTATAAAGCAGGTGATCCGCATAGCAGAGATCATCGCCGGATCCGACGAGCAGTTGCGCAAAGAGCCTATCATCTCCATGATAATCTGCGCTATCAGCCCGCTGAAGGTTGACCGCAACTACGGGGACATGATCGTAGCCATTGCCGATGCGGGTATACCTATAGTAGTTCCCGCTGAGCCCCTATGTGGCGCCACATCACCAGTGACTCTGGCCGGCAACCTAGTGATACAGAACGTGGACTCTCTCACCGGGGTATGCCTCACTCAGCTGGTGAACCCGGGCACGCCGGTGATATACGGCTCGGTGGCGACCACTGCTGACCCCCATGACCTGAAGTATATCAGCGGCTCTATCGAGATGGGACTGTTGAATGCAGCCGCTGCTCAACTGGCGCAGTCCTATCGCCTGCCTTACTACGCCACTGCTGGCATGTCCGACGCCAAGATCATCGATGCCCAGTGCGGCTATGAATCGGCACTCACAAACCTGCTTTGTGCCCTAGCCGGTGCCAACTTCATCCACGATGCCGCTGGCCTTTTAGACTTCGCCCTCAGTGTGAGCTATGAGAAATACGTGGTGGACAATGAGATCATCGGTATGATAATGCGGGCGGTGGAGGGGATAAGGGTGGATGAGGAAGCACTGGCCTTCGATGTGATCAAGCAGGTAGGACCAGCAGGTCACTTCGTTGCTGCCAGGCATACCAGGAAATACATGCGCACCGAGCATTACCAGCCTACATTAAGCGAGAGGGATAATGTGGAAGATTGGCAGGCCAAAGGCAAGAAGGACACCGCCGAGAGGGCCAGAGAGAGGGTTGAGGAGATACTCTCCGCTCCCGGTTATCGGCTTCCGGATGAGGTAAAACAAAAGATATTTAGGGAGATATCTGGTATAATAGATTAATTTGTCATGCTTATCATCGGTGAGAAGATAAACGCCACCAGCAAGCGTGTGGCCGAGGCCATAAGACACAGAGATACTGCCTTGCTACAGGAGATGGCCTGCCAGCAAGTGGAGGCTGGCGCCCATTATCTGGATGTGAACGCTGGCAGGGGACAGGGCACAGCGCAGGAGGTTGAGGACCTCAAGTGGGTCATCGATACGGTTGGGGCAGCAACTGATGTGCCTCTGTCCATAGACAGTTCCGATCCCGAGGCAATAAAGGCAGCGCTGGCACACTATCGGGGCCATGCAGCCATTATCAACTCGGTAAACGCCGAGGAGGAAAGGCTGACAGTCCTCTTGCCTCTAACCCTGGAGCACCAAGCCGATGTTATCGCCTTGGCTATGGACGATAGTGGGGTCCCCAGTGAGGTGGAGGGACGGCTCAGGGCCTGCGATCGCATACTAGAGCGGGCTGTGACCTATGGAATTCCCTTAGAGAGGATACTTCTCGATCCTTTAGTCCTTCCCCTTTCGGTGGATACTGACCAAGGAATGGTTACCCTTAGGACGCTGGAGCAGATTAAGTCCCGCTATCCTCAGGCCAAGACAACCCTCGGCTTGAGCAATGCTTCCTACGGCTTGCCGATGAGGGGAGTGATAAATCGAGCACTGCTGCTCATAGCCATGTACCTGGGCTTGGACTCGGTTATTCTAGACCCTCTGGATACGAAGCTGATGGCACATATCAAGGCGGCACAGGTAGTTCTGGGCAGGGATACCTTCTGTAAGAACTACCTCAAGGATTACCGTAAAGGCAGGCTAATGGAGTAGACCATGCCGAGAGAGGGCGTTTTGGTCCACAGCATATACGAGAGGCTCAACCGGGATCAGATGGAGCGCATTCACGGTGCCTCTATGGAGATCCTGCGACATCCCGGAATTATATGCTACAACCGGGATGCAGCAGACGTTTTTTCGAGCCATGGGGCTAAGGTAACCACTGACCCAGCGGCCAGGTGCTGGCAGGTGAGTATCCCCGAGGCACTGGTCCTCAGTGTCCTAAACACGACTCCCAAGGTGGTCAGGCTGGGGGCGAGGCGGGAGGAGAATAGCCTCATCCTAGATGGAGGCGAGCCCAGAGTCTACTTCTCGAGCGGGTCGGAGACCAATGTCTGGCTGGATATGAGGGTGGAGACCTTCGTTAACAAGGCGGACCACAGCATTGAGCTAGAGCTAGCTACTTTTCACCAGCGACGGGGAATGCTGGCCGATCTCTGTGCTGCCGCTCGTCTCGGCGAACACCTGGACAACCTCGACGGCTTCATACGCCCTGTGAACATACAAGACGAGGACATCACTGAGGAAAATAAGGATGTCAACAAGTTCTTCGCCTGTCTCAACAACATGACCAAACATGTCATGGCTGGTCTAACCAGCCTAGATAGGCTGGACGAAGTGATCAGGATGGCGGAGATAATCACCGATGGCGAGGAGGAGCTGAGGAGAAATCCCATCATCTCGTTCATAACCTGCGTTTTCAAAAGTCCTCTTCAGATGGTGGATGACACCACCCAGAAATGCATCGAGGTAGTAAGAAGAGGGATGCCACTAGTCATCTCGGCCTCTCCCCAAGGAGGGTCAACTGCGCCCATCAAAGAGGATGGTATGGTGGCGCAGATAAATGCCGAGATCCTCTGTGGCATCGCCCTAAGCCAGTTGATTAACCCAGGAACTCCGGTCATCTATGGCAGTGTGCCCACCAGAGCAGGGCTGGACGACCTGGCCGACTCCTATGGCGTGCCCGAGTTCAACCATTACAACGTGGACTGTGTCCAAATGGCCCGTTTCTACGGCCTTCCCTGCTACTCAACGGCAGGGGTAGCCGATGTCAAGGTTCCCGGCATTCAGGCCACGGTAGAGAAGCTTTTCTCCCACATAGTTATCGCCCTTAGCGGCGCTCAATATATCCACTACGCCTTCGGCCTACTGGATAAGACCGCCACTTTCTGCCCGGTTCAAGCGGTACTGGACGACGCTCACATTGGTATGGTTAAGTCCCTGCTGTGTGCGCCCAAGGTAGATGAGGCCGAGGTTGCCGCCTCCCTGGAGCAGATACGGAAAGTGATGGCCACACCACAGAAGTTCTTTGTGCGCTACATTCGCCCCAAGCTGCGCTCCGGTGAAGTGACCCTGCCCTACCCCTTTGAGGGCGATAAGGCCAAGGACGAGGTTCTACTCCAGGCCCATAAGAGGGTGCAGGAGTTGCTTCAGCGTCCGGTGGAGCACATCCCCCCCCAGACTAACGAGATGATATTTCGAGAGGTTCCCGGGATATTGCATAGACTGAATGTTTACCATGAGGGATAGTATGAACGACGAAGTCATAGAGCATATAAAGCAGAATGTGATCCAAGGCCGGATGGATAAGGAAGACGAGGGCTTTGATGGGGAGATGGTGGGTCAGCCTGGGGTCAAGGAGCTCGTCCAGCAAGCGCTGGATGAGGGTATAGACCCCAGGCGTATCGTGGTGAAAGGATTAACCGAGGCGATGAAGATAGTAGGTGAGAAGTATGAGGCTAAGGAGTACTTCATCCCCGATATGCTGGCCTCAGCGGAGACGGTGGGGGCAGCGATGGACATTCTGGCTCCTTATCTGGCTGCATCTGGTGTTTCCCCTAGGGGAAAGGTGTTGATGGCTACAGTCAAAGGCGATCTTCATGACATCGGTAAGAATATCGTGACCATCATCCTCAAGGGAGCCGGCTATGAGGTCAAAGACCTGGGCGCCGACGTTGGCCCGGAGCAGATCGTGGCCTCGGTCAGAGAGGAGCAACCCGACCTCCTTGGCCTTTCAGCGCTGCTGACCACCACTATGATGGCAATGAAGGAAACCATCGAGAGCCTTACCCAGGCCGGGCTCAGGGATAAGGTCAAGGTAATCATCGGCGGTGCCCCAATATCGGCCGAGTTCGCCGCCGAGATCGGGGCCGATGGCTACGGCGCTGATGCCTTCCACGCGGTAAGGATAGTGGGTGAATTGCAGCAATCTTCGTGAGGTTGGCTATGTATCAAAGGTCGGCCTATGACGAGGCCATAAAAAGCGGTCAGTACGAGAAGGTTACTGGCCTAAGCGGTAAGTACGATAATGTGAGGCGGCTATGGGAGGATGAGGTGATGCGTCTCTTCCTCCAGCCCTATCTGGGGAGGATGCTGGAACGGAAGAGACAGAGGGGGGAAGGGCTTCGCATCCTGGACCTGGGCTGTGGCAGCGGCGATGGCTATGAGCTGCTCACAGGCGTGAAGCTGGGGGACACAGGTCTTCCTGCCCATGCCAACATAGCAATCGAGCCTGGACTTCTTGAGTTCTACAAGGGGATCGACCTCAACCCGGGGCTGATAGCCCAGGCCGAGGCCATCTATGGCAACCACCCCAATATAGCCTTCGCTCTAGGCGACATCAACGAACTCGACCTAGAGGCCGAGGAGCCTTACGACTTATATTTCGCCTCCTATGGTACCCTATCCCACAATGGCCGCGAGCAGAATGCCCATCTACTGGCAAAGCTGGCCCAAAATGGTCGAAATGGCTCCCTCATCATTGCCGACTGGCTGGGTCGCTACTCCTATGAGTGGCAAACGCTATGGAGCAACGACCTGAGCCTGGAGCAGTGGATGGACTACGTAATCTCCTATATCTACGCCGAGGAGGAGAGGAAACACCGGGAGCTCAACTCCCTCACCCTGGCTCTTCTCTCCCGGCGGGAGGTACTTAAAATCATCGAGGGCGCAAGGCGTCAGTCCGCGGTGAAGATCAGGCTGAGGCAGCTTTTCGACCGCTCAGTGCTCGTCGGCCGCCACATAGATACCAGAGATTACAATCCTCATGCCCAGCCACTCCGGCAACGTGTCAACTCCCTGTTTGAGCCCAACACACGAACCAACCTGGAAAGTCTTTTGGTCGACTATGTTCCCAAAGACGGCTTCCCTGCCGCAAACGAGTTCTACGCCATGTTCCAGAGTTCATGGAATGCTCTGGTGGGATATGTCATCGCCCTCCTTCGCTACTATGATGCAGCCAAGGCTTCTACTCGGCCTGAGATAGAACGGCATCATCCCCGGGCCTTGAGAATAGCCATGGCGGAAATGCGAAGACTAATCGCTGCCACCCATCGCTCCAAAATGGGCGATGTCAGGGCCAACATCATCGAGCCCAGCCTGGGCTATGCCCTCAGGGAGCTGGAGATGAGGCTTCAGCGTGGAATAGGATGTGGTCATGGACTGGCGGCCATCCTCGAGCTGGAAAAGAAATAGGGGAACTGGCCTCACCCGTGACCAGGTCAATAGGGGTAGGCTCCTCTAATTGTGTAAGCATCTCAGTTAGTATTTCTCCATCGTTCCCGCTATTCATTCACCCCCATTCATGTATAAATTGCCTAGGCCATAGATAACTTGACATATAGCAAAGTTTGTGCTAGGCTTTCTGGTCTCAAGTTTACTATCTGAGTCCGATATGAATCATTTCCTATAGTCATACTAAACCGTTCACTCATTAGATGGAACTCTGTGTTATGGTCTTTGACCTACTTAGGTTAATCACCAAAGGCGCTAGCAGGTTCAGCTACTTGCGAACCACCTACGCCCGTGAGGACATCAATACCACGTATAGTCTAGTGCAACTACCATGATTTCAGGAGGTGGGAGATGAGAGATATGGATAAAACCAGAGAGCAGTTCATCAGTGAATTGAGTGAACTGCGCCAACGGGTGGCCGAATTGGAAGCGGTGGACATCGAGCGCAAGCAGGTTGAAGAGGAGCTACGAGAGAGTGAGCACAGATATAGGGCTTTATTCGAGAGCACGCTTGATGGTGTATTTGTTATTGATGCTGAAACGATGAAAGTAGTGCTTGCTAACCAAAATGCTCTGAAAATGTATGGGTTTGATTCTGCTGAGGGTGCAATTGGGGTAAATCCGCTGGACTTCATTCATCCAGATGAAAGAGAGCGAGCCCTCAGGATCATTGTAGAAGATATGTTTGAAAAAGACCTGCGTCAGGTCAACGAATATCGGACGATTACCAAAGATGGTGAAGAGAAGTGGATAAGCGCTCTTGGCACAAAAATTGAATATCAGGGTAAATTAGCAGGTTTGGTTTCACTTAGAGATATCACAGCGCATAAGCAGGTGGAGGAAGCGCTGCGGGAGAGCGAGGAAAAAATGCGTTCCTTAGTAGAGAACTCTCCCGATTTCATTACCATCGTGGATCGTGATGCCACAATACAATTTATAAATCACACTATTCCAGAACTTACAGT
>Ga0209635_10000243_pt1 | contig 35856 bp, 30 predicted proteins | sample DeeMarSWOR230_32_FD_187463 | JGI IMG/M metagenome (GOLD analysis project Ga0209635, IMG submission 187463) | Marine sediment microbial communities from White Oak River estuary, North Carolina - WOR-2-30_32 (SPAdes) (version 2) | ecosystem: Environmental > Aquatic > Marine > Intertidal zone >...
AGGCAGAAGAGGCAGAAGAGGCAGAAGAGGCAGAAGAGGCAGAAGAGGCAGAAGAGGCAGAAGAGGCAGAAGAGGCAGAAGAGGCAGAAGAGGCAGAAGAATAGCGCAAAATCCTTCAACTACAAATCCTCGCGGTTCCAGCCAACGTTTTCGCACTTTCCATTCATTTCTGAGTCACGATAATCAGAATTAATGCTAGCATATTGTTATCTGACAAGGATAGGGAAGAGGTAAGGTCCTCGCCTTGTTTCTGAATGTTTGTTTAGGGATTTTCAACGTCTACGGCGACGTGGGAGCCATTTCTTCAAGCCGACCTGCTTCTTCTTTGAGTGAAACTTCTGCGCTCTCTCAATAGCAGTTTTGACTCGACTTCTAGAAAAGTCTCTTTGATCGCAAAGAAATCCGTAAAGCTTCTCTTCTTGTAAGTCATTGTATTGAAAGGTGTATGCTGATGTGACCTTGGGGGATAAGAAAGTCTCTCTGACTTCCTTATAGTGCCTCGGCATCTTTGATCTAAATTTGCCAGGTAGGCTTTCCAGTCTGCCACACTCTTTTAGAAGCTTCAAAGCGGTTTTCGGGCCGATTCCTTTGATTCCTTCGTTGAAGTCTGTGCCGATCAGTATTGCTAGATCGATGAGTTGGTCTCGAGAGATTATATGATGTGTTAGAAGTTCGTTTAGGTTGATAAGTTCTGGCTTCAATGGTCTTGAAATTCCTTTGCTGGGCAAAAATTCTCTTCCTGAGATTGTGAGGTACCTTACCAGTCTAGGAGTGCCGAAAAGAAGGGAGTCGTAGTCGCGACTGTTTGACGCCCAGACGTCACCTCTCATCGCCATATAAGCGGTCTGAGCCTCAGCCTCGCTGGGGGCCTGAACGAACGGTATTCCTAAGAGTTCGAGCAGTCGTTTGGCGTCCTCAACCATGGGTTTCGTCAGTCGGCTCGTCATAATTGCCTTTGAAAAGGCGGTGGCATAGTCTCCCGCTTCCATGGCTCTTTTCCACTCTGTTGTGGCTTTTTCTCGGACTTTGCGCCTTTTGGAGAGTTCTGCCTCTTTGAGAGGGGAAGGCTTCCCGTCGAAAGCGAAAATCAGGTTGATATCATAGTCGTGCATTAGGCGTGTTGTTCGGAACATGAGTCCAGCTAGGTGGGAGGTGATGTTCCCACGTGAATCCTTTAGTGGAGTTCCGTCTCGCGTTCGCATGAGCGCCAGAAACTGGTAGAGCATGTTGTTGGCGTCTACGGCAAGGCTTCTTCCTCTTAAGCTCTGCAGTTGTATTATTTCCTTCACTATGATTGGTGTAAGGTTAACTCCCAAAGGAAACACAACACAATAGTTGAGAGATGGCAAAACGATGATCTTTTTCTGTCTTTTCTCTCATTCAAGAGGCGTTGCGTCACATATGACAGAATCGCGAGCTAGGCGTGGGTCCACCTTTTGATTATCTCGTTGGTTTCTATTATTCTTGCGTCATAGACCTTTCTTAGGTATTCGAGTCCTTGCTGGTATTCCTGCTGGCTGAGAGCTTCTGTTGCGTCCTTGGGCACGATTATCTTGTATCCTCTAAAGAATCCATCTGCAGCGGTGTGGCGAAGACATATGTTTGCATGAAGACCGGTGAGAACAATTGTGTCCACCTTCAGTTTTCTGAGCAAGAGGTCTAGTCCTGTCTCAAAGAAGCCGCTGTAGGTTCTCTTTTCGAGCAAGTAGTCGCTCTTAGCTGGCTTCAGTTCGGGGATGACCTCCGCACCCTTTGTTCCCTTCATCGCGTGGTCACCCCATTTTTTGAGTTCAAAATCGACTGGCAAGTGAGCGTCATTCGAGTAGATCACGGGGATCTCTTTGTTTCTAGCCGTTTGGGTTAGCTGTTTTATGTGAGGAATGATACGTTGCGCTCTTTCAGTTTTGAGCTTGCCCGTCACGAAGTCGTTAAGCATATCTATTACTATTAATGCCTCCACGATGCGTTCCTCTTGTCCAAGAAAATGTTTGAACGACGTGATATAAAGTTAAGGGCGCGTGTCAATTCTCTAACCCGAAGAAGATAGCACTCTGCATATGCAAGGTTTCAATGGAGTTGTCAAGGGTGAAATTCCGTGTTTTTGTGTGTACAACAAAAACCTTTAGCTTCCGCTAGGCCAATTTGAAGACTATCTAAGATTCCGGAAGCGGAAGTCAGTGTCTGGTCACGGAAAAAACTACGAAGGAGTTGGGAACAGAGGGTCTCAAAGAATGATGACCGCGGCTAGAAACGTTAGCTGGAGAAACTTCGGGAAAAAAATCAGGTTCTATGCGCCGAGCTTCATCTACTACAAAACGGGCCATTTCCGATCATCGCCAACTGCCTTTCCATCCATCTCAATAACGGGCTCTTCCTGCGCCCTAAACTGCAAACACTGCAACACAAAAGTCTTAAACACAATGTTTCCAGCCTCCACTCCAAGAGAACTCTTCGATCTCTGCGCTAGGCTCCAGAAGAGGGGAGCGATCGGCTGTCTAATAAGCGGCGGATGCCTACCCGATGGCTCCGTTCCACTTGAAAGATTCATAGGGTCTATTACGCAAATCAAACGCGACCTTGGTCTAAAAATCGTGGTACATACCGGAATCATCGATCTGCCAACGGCAAGAAAACTGAAGGAGGCCGAGATTGACGCTGCCCTAATCGACATAATAGGCTCCAACGAAACAATACAAGAGATATGCCAACTTGATGTCAGAGTTGAGGACTACGATCGATCTTTGGAGACTTTGAACGAGTCAAAGATTCCCTTTGTACCTCATGTTCTGGTTGGACTCCATTACGGCGAGCTTAAGGGTGAGTTTCAAGCTCTCAAGATGATTTCAAAATATTCGCCCTCTGCAGTCATAGTGATTGCCTTTATGCCTATCCGTGGCACGCCTATGGAAAAGGTGAATCCACCGACGCCAGAAGACATCGCAAGTGTGTTGGCAGCTGCTAGGTCGTTGATGCCTCGTGTCCCTCTAGTGCTTGGATGTATGAGGCCGAAGGGCAAACATAGAAGCAGAACCGACAAACTCGCCGTGACGATGGGGACCAACGCTATAGCATTTCCGACAAAAGAAGCAATCCAACTAGCTGAATCGTTAGGGTTGGAGACTACTTTCTCATCTCTCTGCTGTTCACAGATCTACGAAGATATCAAACTCATTGTTTAGAAACCGTCGTCATTACTATCGGCTTCCTGCCAAAACCTATTATGGAACGTCCAAAAGTGCTCATGATTTCATCCTTAAGATTCTCGATGTGAGCACTCAGTCTTCTCGCGTCTCCTCGTGACATTCCTTGCGCGATCAACTCGTTTTCGAAAGCTTTCCTCGCCTTCCGCACATTCCAACCTAAAGTCAACCACAGCGCGAATAGACTACCTAGAAGCCTAACGATGGACGCAGAAGCACTCAAAACTGATGAGATTTTCGCCATGTTCTTTCCTCAAAAAGAAGGGGAATCTGGGAAATCTTAGGTTGTTTCCTCTCTTTTTCCGGTCTTTTCAGCGAGTTTTTCTTCAAGTCTCTTCTTTATCGTCGCTTCGATCTCGCTTGAGGTATGTGCTTTCTTGCTGCCCATACTTTGCAGGATATTTCCAAGGCTGGTGAAGATTCCCATGTAATTCTCTGTCATCTTGACCGCAACGTCTTCTGGCATCCCTCCTTCTTTCAGCTCTTTGTAGAAAGCTGCGGCAGCGCGTCCCAGGTCTCTCCCTGCCTCCTCTGAAAAGATTGAGCCAATGATTCCTTTAATCAATGCTGGAATTTCCGTAGAGACCACAGCAAGGATTTCTTTGACCTCTTCAGCTTCTTCCTTAGCTCTTCTTTCCTTTTTCTCTCCGATCACATTTTTCACCTCCAATACATTGTGACTGGGACTCTAGTTAACCGTTATGTATAGGAGTCTTACTGGTAGGAGTTTTGGCGTATTAGCGTGATAGCTTGAGCTTTCCAGTATTCTGCTCTTATTAGTGGAGTCAGTGCTTGGTTTCTTGCTTCGTAAGTCAAAGGAACTGGAAAGTTCAGGCGAGGCTTCTCCACATGATTTGTGGTTGCGACATCTTCTATCATGCCAAATAGACCGTAGTCTCGTAGTCTGCACGTCCCTTTACGTACGCCTTCTTTTTTCAAACCCAACTTTTTCACCGCTAAATCATAAGTCTGGGCACTCCAGTTTAAGATTCTGGGAAAAAGTGACCAAGAGGGTGATCACTCGACTAGCTCATAGATCTTTCCAAAACCCTCGCTTTGCCGAACTATGCCTTCCTTTTCCAGATGTTTCAGCCTTGCTCTGACAATTCTTCTCGATGCTCTTCCTCTCATCGCTTCAACTTGGCGGGTAATGGCTGAAATGTTTAGAGGGCCCTTGACGGCAAGGGCTTGGATTATGCAGCGGGAGATTTCGTCGCGTGAGATTGAAAGTCTCTTCATGTAACGTTCTGCAGTTCTTAGACGGGGCAGTATTTTGAGGGGCTCACCATACAACCCTAACCCTGCTTTGGTTAGTCTGAGAGAAGGAGCCAAATCAGCGTATTCTGGTTTGTCTGTGATGAACGTTTCTAAAGCATCTAACCTCTTCATGATTAAGTCAAGCTTTTTGCCCAGTTCTTCGAGACGCTTCGAAACGCCCTTTTCGCTCATTTCAGTGCACGCTGAATCTCGGGATATAATAGCATCGTTGGTTATCTAGACTAAAATAACATTTGGCTTAGAAGCGTGTTGGGCTGCGAAAATCGCTACGTGAATAGAGAAGCAGGGAGTTAATTTTTTAAAACGAAGGGGATGAAATATGCTAACTCTCAAGAGGTGAAAACTTGGTTAAAGTAGATGACTACGAGGTGCCTGAGGGGTTATACTACCACAAGGAATTCGGGTGGGCGCACATTGAAAACGGCAAAGTTAGAATTGGCATAACTGACTATGCTCAAAAGCAGCTGCGTGAAATCGTCTACGTCGAACTGCCAAGCGTTGGCGACACAGTCAAGCAAAATGATCCATTCGGAACTGTAGAGTCTGTGAAAGCTGTTTCGGACCTTGTTGCTCCATTGAGTGGCAGAATAGAGCAAATCAATGAAGATGTAAGCGGTAAGCCGGAGTTGCTGAACGAAGATCCCTACAAGAAAGGTTGGCTGTTGGTTATTTCCCCGACCAATCTTGAGGCAGAATTAAAGAACATTATGGACTTCAACAAGGCAGTAGAGTGGCACAAGAGTCTCATCAAGGAAGGCTAGGGATGCCCCGGAGAATCGTCATCATCGGAGCTCACGCAGCCGGCGTAGACGCCGCCGCCGCCGCCAGAAAGACCGATAGAACCGCCGAAATCGCCCTTATGACAAAACAGAAAAGGGCTGGCTATTCGCCTTGCGGGATACCCTACGTAATAGGTGGGCACATACCCAGTTTTGACGATCTCGTCGTTTTTCCACCATCCTACTACCGCATGATGAAACTAGATTTGAGACTTGAAACGACCGCAACCAACATCAATACGGAAGCCAAAACCGTCGAAATACGAGACAGAACCGGCAAAGAAGCGGCTTTACCTTACGACAGCCTAATCGTTACCACTGGAGCCTACCCTTTTGTGCCCCCCATAAAAGGAAAAGACAAGAAAGGAGTATACGTAGCTCGAACAATTGAAGATGGACAACGAATCGACAAAGCCCTGAAAACCGCAAAATCAGCGGTCGTCATAGGCGCAGGAGTGATTGGTCTTGAGACAGCCGCAGCCTTTGTTGAGCGTGGAGTAAAAACCACAGTTGCGGAGCTTCTGCCCTATTGTCTTCCTGCGATGCTGGACCAGGACATGGCCAACGTGGTTCAAGGTATGCTTGAAGAAAAGGGCTTAAGACTCATTGTTGGGCACGGTGCCGACGAATTTCTCGGAGACGAAAAGGTCAATGCTGTTTCTGTTGCGGGGGAAGAGATTCCAGCTGACTTAGCTGTCCTGGGGGTTGGCGTAAGAGCTAATGTTGAACTAGCTAGAAACGCTGGCATAGCTCTTGGCGAAACCAAAGCGATAAGGGTGAACCACAGAATGGAGACGAACGTCAAAGATGTTTACGCCGCAGGGGATTGTGTTGAAAGTATAAACATGATCACCAAACGACCAACTTTGTCTCAACTTGGCACTACGGCGGTTAAGCAGGCGAAGGTTGCTGGAACTAACGCTGCTGGCGGATATGCGGCGTTTTCTGGAGTTTTGGGCTCAGCGGTGACGAAGTTGTTTGACGTCGAAATAGGCGTTACTGGCTTAAATGAGTTCTTTGCTGGGAGGGTTGGGCTTCAGACAATTGCTGGAACTATAACAAGCAAGACGAAGGCTGACTACTATCCCGGTGCATTGCCAATCAGAATAAAGCTAGTCGTTGAAAAGGAGAGTCGCAGGATTATCGGTGGGCAGTTCGTCGGTGGTGAAGCAGTTACCCAACGTGTGAATGCCTTATCCTTTGCCATACAGAAACATATGACCATAGAAGAACTGGCGAAAGCTGATACTTGTTATGCGCCACCTGTAAATGAAACCTGGGAACCCATGGTGTTAGCCGCAGAAATGGCGATTAGAAAACTGTAACAGTCTTCTCCTGTGTTCAACCTAATTGAAACGAGAAGCATCACAAAAATCAATGCGGAAACAGAGAACTCCCAAGCGAGCAAACGACGTTCAAGCTGATATTCTGACCATCTTAGCTTTGCCAGTCTTCCAGATCTGCTTTCGACTGCCCAGCTAGTCTCAACGTTGACAGGGCCTCCTGCAACTTTCTTTGCCTTTTTTCGCCGACATAAGATTGTAGACACACAAAACCTATTTTACGGCAGGTAGGATACTTCGAAAGGAGATTCGTTGAGATTTTCTTGCCCCGTGAAAGCCTTTGGAGAATTTGAGAGAACTTCTCGAAATGCGTGCACACGTGCGAGAGATTACAAATATATTTCTAGGATAGAAAACCGAGAAATGGAAGAAAGGTGGGGGGTCCCCGCGTGAAGAACCCGGAAATAGCCAAGATCCTCTACGAGATAGCTGATCTTCTAGAAATAAAAGGGGTCCTATTCAAACCCAGAGCGTACAGAAGGGCAGCACAAACCATCGAGACGCTTCCCGAAGATGTTAATGCCTTCTATGAACGGGGTGAGTTGCAGAAGATTCCAGGAATTGGGACCGGCATAGCATCAAAGATTGAGGAGATCATAGAAACTGGAAGCCTTGAATACTTGGAAGAGTTGAGGGAGGAGCTCCCACAAGGTTTGAGAGACCTGATGGAGATTGAGGGTCTCGGACCAAAAACGGCGCTGAGACTACATAAGGAGCTCAAGATAAGCAGCGTCGAAGAGTTGGAATCTGCAGCTAAGCAAGGAACGATCAGAGCATTGAAAGGGTTTAGAGAGAAGACAGAAGAGAACATTCTCCAAGCCATCGAGATTTACAGGAGCGCCCAAGAAAGATTTCTTTTGGGATTAGTGCTTCCCATAGCAAGGGAGATAGAGAGTAGGTTAAATGGATTAGCAGCAGTGGCACGAATCAGCCTAGCAGGGTCAATCCGAAGAAGAAAGGAGAGTGTAGGCGACGTAGACATTTTAGTAACTTCCGGAGAACCATCGAAGGTCATGGATGTTTTCACACAACTAGCCGAAGTCAAACGAGTCTTGGCAAAGGGGAAGACGAAGAGCACTATTGTGCTAACAAACAATCTGCAGGTAGACTTGAGGGTAGTCGAAGAGGGAAGCTTCGGCTCGGCTCTTCAATATTTCACAGGGTCTAAGGAACACAACATTAGACTCAGAGCGATGGCTCTGGAAAAAAATTGGAAACTGAGCGAGTATGGTCTGTTTGACAAGGGAACAGACAAGAAGATAGCGGGAGAAGATGAGGAGGAGATCTACAAGGCTCTAGGATTGAGTTACATCGAACCTGAATTGAGGGAGAATCGAGGAGAGATAGAAGTCTCACTAAAAGGAGAACTACCGCATTTAATCGAACATGGGGAAGTTAAAGGAGATCTCCACGTTCACACAACTTGGAGCGATGGATCCCACTCTACAAAAGAGATGGCGGAAGCAGCCAAATCACTAGGCTACGAATATCTGGCCATCTGTGACCACTCTAAGACTCTACAGATCGCCCACGGGCTAGCTGAGGAAGACCTCCGTAAACAAATCAAAGAAATCGAGAGCCTTAACAGCAAAATGGAGAGTTTCACCGTTCTGTCTGGGATCGAGGTGAACATCGATTCGGATGGGAAATTGGACATCCAAGATGCCGTACTGAAAGATCTAAACATCGTGGTCGCCAGCGTGCACTCAGGCTTTAAGCAGTCCGAAAAGAAGATGACAGAGAGAGTCTTAACCGCGATGCATAACGACCATGTAGATGTGATAGGTCATCCAACCGGCAGAATCATAAACAAACGAGCCCCCTATCCGATCGATCTCTCAAAGATTTTCGAAGCCGCATCTCAACTCGGGGTTTTCATGGAGATAAACGCCTTCCCAAACCGTTTGGACTTGTCCGACTTGAACTGCTTCAAAGCCAAAGATTTCAGAACAAAGATTTCAATTGGAACTGATGCTCACAACAAAGGCCATCTAAGGTATATGGAGCTGGGAGTCGCCACCGCCAGGCGGGGGTGGCTAGAGAAGAAAGATGTTATAAATACACTCAGGCTGAAGGATTTGAGAAAACTGCTAGAATCTTAGAAACGCGAATTTTTGATTTAGCCGGCTGACTCAGAAAGAAATCATTGAAGATGAAGAGGCATTCCAGAAAGATATTTCTCTTTCGGATATAAGCGCTACTGAGAACTGTCTTCTAGATTCAAGACAGCTTTCATGGTATCGCCCTCTAAAGATTCCATTGCAAACCCCATCTTCTCAAAGAGCTTAATCGCTTGGTGGTTGTCCTTCAAAACAAAGCCGTATAATGTCACGAGATTTTTGTCTCTACAAATCTCAATCATGTAGTCCACCAGTTTTGACCCTAAGCCTAAGCCTTGCCAAGGATCAGCAACGATGATGGCGATCTCTCCGGTCCTTCTATCAGGGTTAATGGGAACCCTTACAACGCCTAAGATCCTTCTTTGTCCATTCGCGGTCAATTCTGCCACAATCGCTATCTCTCGGTCATAGTCGATGTTGCAGTATCGAACTCTCATCTCATGGGGAGTGTCTTTGATTGGATGGAAAAACCTATACCGAATGGATTCTTCTGAGAAGTTTTGGAACATCTCTAGCCATAATGGCTCGTCTTCAGGCTTGATAGGTCTCAGAAGAACGGTGCGGCCGTCTTGCATCCTCCACAAGGTCTCATATTTCTTGGGGTATGGGCCGATCACCAAATGCTCGTGAAGTTGAAATTTCTTGAACACGCGTTCTTTATCTATTACTACACGAGCGTCGAGAGCAAGAGCTTCCTTTTCATCTATTAATAAGGGGTTGATGTCAATCTCTTTTAGTTGAGGGAAGTCAACAAGCATTTGAGAAAACCGCACCATAACCTCTTCAAGGAGCTTAAGATTGGCTGGCGGCATATTTCTATACCCCTTCAAAAGGTCGTAAACCTTAGTCTGCTCCATCATTCTCCTTGCCAGAGTCTGATTTAATGGTGGAAGCCCAAGAGCCACATCTTTGAAAAGCTCAACGCCGACGCCCCCCATTCCGAACAAAATTACCGGACCGAAAAGCGAGTCCGTTTTGGCTCCGAGAATAATTTCATAGCCCTTTTTCTTAATCATAGGTTGAACAGTGGCACCGAGAATCTCGGCTTCCGAGCTATATTCTTTCGCCCGCGTCATTATGTTCTCAAAAGCTTGACGCAGCTCAGTCTCAGAGCCGATGTTCAGGATGACCCCACCTGCTTCCGTCTTATGAACAATCTGCGGTGAAAGAATCTTCAACACAACTGGGTATCCAATTTGAGAAGCAAGAAAAGCTGCTTCATCGGCGCTTTTTGCTGCTAACGTTTTGACTACTGGGATATCATAGTCGTCCAGAAGCTGTTTTGCTTCCATTTCAGTTAGTATTTCTCGGTCCTCTCTTGTCGCCTTTTCAATGATTACTGTTAGGGGTCTTTTCGGCGGTATGCTATCCACTGGGAGCTCTTCTGGTGTTTCGTAAAGTAGCTCTAGATTTCGAGCGTACTGATACATGTACATGTAGGTTGCTATGGCTTCTTCAGGCGTGGAATAAGTAGGGATCTGTCTCTCCCTTAAGACTCGATTCGCTTCCTCTTCGGTCTCTGTGTAGCCCATGAAAGATGACAAGATGGTCTTGTTCGTACGTTTGGACAATTCGACAATGACTTTTGCGACCTCGGTAGGGTCCGCTATTACTCCAGGCGTGTAGATTATTACTAGACCGTCAACATTTCTGTCTTGAAGGCACGCTTCTATCACGGCTTTATATCTGCCAGCATCTGCGTCTCCTAGGATATCAATAGGATTTGACTTGCTCCAATAATGAGGCAGAATCTTGTTTAATGTATCCAATGTCTTCGGGCTTAATTCAGCCAGTTTTCCATTTCTCTGAATTAGAGCGTCCGTAGCCATCACACCTGGTCCCCCTGCGTTGGTTATTATCGCAAGATTGGGGCCTCTCGGTCTAGGTTGCATGCCTAAGACTTCGGCACAGTTGAATAGGGCAGCGATTGTGTCGACGCGGTTTATTCCAGCCCGTTTGAAAGCAGCGTCATATACTGCGTCCTCACCTGTCAGCGACCCCGTGTGGGAAGCCGCTGCCTTTGCGCTTTGGCTAAACCTCCCGGCTTTTAGCACTATTACGGGTTTGGTTCTTGTGAAGTGTCTCGCTGCACCCATGAATTTTCGTGCGTCGGCTATGCCTTCGATGTACATCAGTATGCTTCTTGTGTCGGGATCGGTGCCGAAATAGTCTACGAGGTCGCCGAAGTCTACGTCTAACATGGAGCCAACTGAGACGAAGTTGCTGAAGCCGATGTGATGGTAAGCAGCCCAATCAAGGATGGCAGTTCCTAAGGCTCCACTTTGAGAGATGAACGCAATGTTACCTGGCTTTGCGGTTACATCTGCAAAGGTCGCATTGAGGCCGCGACTTGGACGTACAACACCTAGGCAGTTGGGTCCAATGATGCGAAGGTTGTAGGTCCTCTTTATTTTGAGAAGTCTTTCCTCGAGTGCTCTACCTTCAGCTCCGACCTCTTTGAAACCTGCTGAGATAACAATTATTCCGACTATTCCAGTTTTGCCGCACTGCTCTACTATGTCGGGGACAATTTTGGCTGTAGTAGCCACGACAGCCAAGTCAACGGTTTCGGGGAGCTCATCCACAGTTGCGTAAGCCTTGAGACCTTGAATCTGTAGCTTGTTTGGGTTAACGGGGTAAACTGTGCCTTTATATCCTTGGCTGATGAGGTTCTTTATCAGGCGGTACCCAACTGTTCCTTTCTTGTCACTAGCTCCGATGACTGCGATGCTCTTGGGTTTGAAGATCTTGTCAAGATTCAGGATGGTCAAGCTGAACCACTTTTTTCGCTTGGTCGGTTAGTATAAGAGGTGCAGTTTTTCTTGTATATTTTTGTGTTTCTATGATTCCAAGTCCAGACCTTCCGTAAAAGGATATGCGCATGCGTTATCCTAGTCTCTTCTCCTCCTCTTTGAGCGCGCATGAGTGCATATATTGTATGCATCGAAACAACCAAGCCTGTTAGGAACCTAATTATCCTATATCGAGGACCTAGACTAGGCACACACACGCACTCACAGAATCCCGAACCACCGACAACAGCCAATAGCGAAAGCTTTTTAGGAAAAACCAGTAGACTAAACAGATTCAACACTAAGGTGAAGACTAAGAATGGTAAAAGTAGCAATAAACGGATTCGGAAGAATCGGACGCCTATTATACAGAGCAGCCCTCGAAACAAAAACAGACATAGACTTCGCGGTGGTAAACGACCTGACAGACGCAAAGACCCTCGCGCACCTCCTAAAACACGACACAGCCCACGGACCAACAGCTTTCGACGTCAAAGTAAAAGACAACACCATTATCGCAGGAGGGCAAAAACTAACAGTCCTAGCACAACCAGATCCAGCAAAACTACCATGGAAAGATATGGGCGTCTACCTTGCAGTAGAATCAACGGGAAGATTCAGGAAAAAGGAAGACGCAGCGAAACACCTGCAAGCAGGAGCTAAAAAAGTACTCGTCTCAGCACCAATGAGCCCAGCAACCAGCGCAGACCTAACGGTAGTCTACGGCGTAAACGACGACAAATACGACCCCAAAAAACACCACATACTCTCACTAGCCTCATGCACAACAAACTGTGTATCGCCAGTAGCCAAAGTTCTAAACGACAAATTCGGCGTCAAAGCAGGATTAATGACAACAGTCCACGCAGTCACCAACGATCAACGTCTACTCGACATGCAACACAGCGACTTAAGGAGGGCCAGATCAGCAGCCTTCAACATGATACCAACAACCACAGGCGCAGCAGTAGCCGCCACCCTAACACTACCAGAACTAGAAGGAAGAATGAACGGCCTCGCCTTAAGAGTCCCAATACCAACGGTCTCCATAGTCGACTTCGTAGCCACGCTAATGAAAGAAGCTACCGTAGAAGAGGTCAACGCCGCCTTCAAGGAAGCAGCCAAAGGAAAACTGAAGGGAATATTAGATTACAGCGAAGAGCCACTGGTCTCGTCGGACCTAATACACAATCCCTACTCAGCCATCATAGACGGCCAGTCAACAATGGTCATAGGAAACCTCGTCAAGGTGCTGGCGTGGTACGACAACGAATGGGGCTACTCCGTCAAAATGGTGCGAATGATAGAAAAAATCTGCAAATACGCCTAACCGCATGAGTAACAAAAGGCTTCCGAACTACCCAAGTTTCTTTTTCATAATTAGGTGAGAGAATGCCCGAATTCCTGACCATGGACGACTTCGACTTCAGAGGAAAAACCGCACTTATTAGGGTAGACTTCAACTCACCCATTGACGCTCAAACTAAGAAGATCATAGATGACACCAGAATTCGAATGCACGGAGAGACAATAAGGGAACTCGCCAAAAAAGGTGCAAGAGTCGTTGTTTTAGCACACCAAGGTCGACCGGGAGAACCAGACTTTGTCCCCCTTAAGGAACATGCAGAAATCCTTGGCAAGGTTCTAGGTAAGCCAGTGAAGTACATTGATGACGTCTACGGAGAAAACGCACGGAAAGCCGTCAAGAAACTAAACGCCGGAGAAGTCCTAGTCCTTGAGAATGTCAGAACCTTTCCAGAGGAAACAACGAAGGGAACACCTGAAGAACACTCAAAGCGAGAACTAGTCCAGAAACTCGCTCCCTTGGCGGATGTGTTTGTGAACGACGCCTTCGCTGCAGCTCACAGAGCCCATGTATCAATAGTCGGATTCACCGCCCTCTTACCCAGCGTCGCCGGGCGCATAATGGAAAGAGAACTCAAAGCACTAAAGAAAGTCTTGGACGCACCGGAAAAACCATGCGTCTTCATTCTCGGAGGAGCAAAAGCCGACGACGCCTTGGAGATATCACGATACGTATTAGATAACAACGTTGCGGACCATATACTGACTGGAGGCGTCGCGGGCCACGTATTCCTCGTCGCTAAGGGCTTCAACCTCGGAAAACCGAGCATGGAGTTCTTGGAGAAGAAAAAGCTGATTGGCTTTGTGCCAGGGATAAGAGACTTGATGGAGAAGTATCGGCGAAAGGTTGAAGTACCCATCGACCTAGCCATAGAGATTAAGAAAGAGAGAAAGGAAATCGAAGTAAACCAACTTCCGTCTGACTACCCTATTTACGACATTGGAACGGAAACAATTCAAAAATACAGCAGAATTATACGCAAAGCCAAATCAATCGTCGTGAGCGGGCCTGTAGGGGTCTTTGAAAACAAGGAATTCAGGCAAGGAACAAAAGGAATTCTCGAAGCAATTGCTACATCAAAAGCATTCTCCTTAGTAGGCGGCGGTCATACTGTTGCGGCTGTAGAGGAACTGCGATTGGCTGACAAAATGTCTTATGTCAGCACTGCTGGTGGAGCACTAATAGAGTTCCTTATGGGAAAGCAGTTGCCAGGTGTTGCCGCCTTGGAGAAAGCGTCTGCACGGATTTGGTCCATTTCATTCTTAGAACAAGCACTCAGTGACTGAACAATCGCCAGCACTCTTCAAACCGCGCGCTAATATGGCATCCGCGCCTCCATGTTTCCAGACAGCCGTGCCTTCAACTCATAAGACAACCATGCCGACGCAATTGAACGTCGATTTTGAATTCCTTGTTCTAGTTGGGGAATGGACAAGTTTTAGTTGGACATCCACCCGCGTATTCTGATTCTGCGGAGACGAATTTTCTCTTTTCGGTTCTTATTTCTCCAGTGTACAAAACCTGCTCTGGCTTGCTTCCATATCTAAAAACAGTGATTCCTTTACATTTGATCTTCCAAGCAAGCTCGAAAACCTCTCTAACATCTTCAACATTGGCCTCGTATGGTAGGTTAACTGTCTTAGATACGGCATTATCAGTGTACTTTTGGAATGCAGCTTGAATTCTGACATGCCACTCTGGTCGAATATCTAAGGCTGTGACGAAAATTTTCTTGATGTCTTCGGGAACCCCTTGAATTTCTTGAACCGAACCCGTTCTCGCTATTTCCTCAAGAAGTTTGGCGCTGTAAAAGTCTCTCTCCTTTGCCGTCATCTCGAACAACGGGTTGATTTCGAAAAGCCTGGTTCCGCCTAAAACATTCCTTATGAAAGAGATGGCAAACAAAGGCTCAATTCCACTCGAACAACCGGCAATTATGCTTATACTTCCCGTTGGTGCTATCGTTGTTACTGTAGCATTTCGCATAGTACTATACTTGTCTTTCCAGACACTTTTGTCAAAATTGGGGAAGGCCCCTCTTTCTTCCCCGAGCTCAACAGATTTCTGTCTCGCTTCTTTTGTCACCACTTTCATTGTCTTTTTGGCGAGTTCCAGAGCCTCTTCAGAGTTGTATGGGATGCCCAACTGTATCAGCATATCGGCAAATCCCATCACGCCCAACCCTATCTTCCTGTTAGCCTTTGTCATCCTTTCGATCTCCTTCAGAGGGAACCTATTTGCGTCTATAACGTTGTCAAGAAAGCGAACAGCATTTCGCACAGTCACCCTCAGTTTCTTCCAGTTTATTTCTCTGCGCTCAACCATTCTAGAAAGATTTACGGAGCCCAAATTACAGGATTCGAAGGGAAGCAAAGGCTGTTCACCACAAGGATTAGTTGCCTCTATCCTGCCAACTTCTGGGATTGGATTGTGCCTGTTAACTTCATCGATAAAGATAACCCCAGGATCACCGCTCTGCCAAGCAGACTTTACGACCGAATCCCAAACATCTCTGGCTCTAACCTTTTTCACTCTTTGTCTATTCCTTGGGTTGAGTAACCAATAGTCTCCCCCCTCTTGAAGCGTTGTCATGAAATCATCGTTGACAGCAACGGAAATGTTGAAGTTTGAAAGAAGTCCTGGTTTTTGTTTAGAAGTTATGAACTCAGCTATGTCTGGGTGATCAACTCTTAGAACTCCCATCATGGCGCCTCTTCTTTTTCCTCCAGCTTTGATGACTTCTGTAGCCGCATCGAAGACACGCATGAAACTTATGGGACCGGACGCGACTCCTTTCGTCGATTTAACTAGGTCTCCGTTAGGTCTTAGCTTGGAGAAATCAAAACCAACTCCTCCGCCGCTCTTTTCGATCAAAGCCATGTTTTTCACTGCGGTGAAGATACTTTCCAAAGAATCCTCAATGGGTAAAACGAAGCATGCGGATAATTGACCGAGTTCTGTTTGTGCGTTGAAGAGAGTTGGAGAGTTGGGGAGAAACTCAACTCTGGCCATCATTCCGTAGAAGATCTTTTCACTTTCTTTCGGATTTCCACCGTATTTTCTGTCAACCTTCGCTATAGCTCTCGCAACTCTCATAAACGTTTGACTCGGATTTTCTATGATTTTTCCATCTTGGTCTCTTAAGAGATATCTTCTCCTCAAGACTTCTAGAGCGTTTACCGTTAGTTTTGGCTCTTCTATCCCAAATCTTTCTCTTAATCTCCTTATTTCCTCCTTTTTTTCTCGATAGGCTTCATACTCCACTGCAACTTTTTCGTACCCCTTTTTCGTAAGAACTTCTACAACAATATCCTGAGTATTTTCGACTGAAGGAATCTGATGCCTAAATCTTTCCCCCAGGAGTCTGACTACTTCAGTAGTTATGGCCTCTGCCCTTTCTCCATCCTCAAGTTCGACCGCAATAAAAGCTCTATGAATAGCATCCTTAATTCTGTCAGGATCGAAGTCGACGATTCTACCGTCTCTTTTGACGATTTTGGTGACTGTATTCAACGAATCTTTCACTTAGAGACTAAGATTACTTTCGTCGCTTTTTAATATATTACTTAGAAATTGGTGTGGTCGCACCGAGCGTGTTCTGGTCCTATGACTTGCGTCATATTTAAATAAGTTTCTGTAACAATTGTTGTTGGTGAAAAATCTGCATGATAATGCCTTGCGAAGTTGCGGCGAAATCTGTGGTTCCGGCACTAAGAGCTCTTGTTGCAATAGAGTTGACACACACATACAGATTGAAGCAAAACGACGTTGCAGATCTTTTGGGCGTCACGCAAACAGCTGTGAGTAAGTACATTCGGCACATCAGAGGTAGTGTTCTTGACATAGAGGGGGTGGAGGAGATTCAGCTTGTAGTCAAAGAAATCGCAATTTCGCTGACTAATGGAAATGCGTCTAGATTTGAGCTCTTGAGAAACCTCTGTAGGGCCTGTAGAATTGTAAGACAGAAGGGTTTGATGTGTGAACTCTGCAAACGTTCTGATCCGCTGCTTGAGACTGAAGGTTGTTCCTTTTGTATGACCGAGTCTTCGCTGTGTGGAGACGAGAGTCGGTAAAAAGGCGACATCGATGGGCCTTAATGATTATTGGCAGAAGCGAAATTTCGGGAAAACTAGGGAACCTCGTGGTGAAGCAAAAAGGAACAAGGGGAATATCTACGTTATTCAGAAGCATGCTGCAACGCATTTGCACTATGATCTACGGCTGGAAATGGATGGCGTTTTGAAGAGCTGGGCAGTTCCTAAAACTCCGCCAACAGAAAGTGGCGTAAGAAGATTAGCGGTCCAGGTAGAAGATCACCCGATGGAGTACGCAGACTTCAAGGGAAGAATTCCGGAAGGTCAATACGGCGCTGGCACAGTTGAAATCTGGGATAAAGGAGAGTACGTTTTAAAGGATAGAAAAGAAGACAAGTTGATCTTTGAAATCAAGGGCGTGAAGCTTAAAGGAGTTTACTGCCTAGTTCGGTTCAAAGGCAAGAAAAACTGGTTGTTTTTCAGAAAGAAAGGAGTCTAGCCACTACTTCCACTCCTCTGAATTTTCTGACTCAGGAAGTCGGTGGTTCTATGATCCCCAACAACATTATCGGAACGTTAGGTCAGCATATGGAAAACTTCAAAAACAAACCTGTTCTTGTAAGAAATCGTTGGTGAAGCAGATTGAAGGAGCTGGCAGATTTTGCCGTTGGATACGCTGGAGAGCTAGGAGCTGAATACGCTGAAGCAAGATTTCAAAATGATCTCAAAAACATGTATCTGTTAGTGAATGGAAAGCCAGAAGTTGGCAGGTTTGTTCGGTCATCTGGAATCGGTATTCGAGTCTTAATCGATGGCGGGATGAGCTTTCTATCGATAAACAAACCAGACAAAGAGCTGTTGAAAAAGCGAGTCAAAGAGGCTGTAAAGATAGCCCGTTCATCGGTCAAGACTATGAAGAAGCCAATACGGCTCTCACCAGAGAAAACTTCCAAAAAGGAATGGGAAGCCAAGGCGAAGATTCCCTTTAAGGATGTCTCTCTGAAAGAGAAAGTTGGGCTTCTCTTTGACATAGACAACGCCGTTTCTTCACCAAGGGAAGTAGGCATCAAAATCGCAAGCAGATATTTCTACTTTCTGGAGTATGAAATCGAGAAGTACTTCTTGAATAGCGAAGGTACTGAGGTTTCAAGTTTCCTTCCTAAAATCATGTTTTACGGTTTGCTCACAGCCTCCGAACCGCAGAAGGGAACCGAACAGGACAGAATTGGGAAGGGTGAAAGTAGAGGATGGGAAGCGGTGAAGGAGTGGGACCTTGTTAACCATGCAGCGGAAAAGGCAAAGACCTTGGGAAGAATCTTGAAGACTGCCAAGGAGGCTCCAAAAGGCAGACTTGACATTGTTCTCGGAAGTGAAGTCGTTGGATTAATGATGCACGAGTCCGCAGGACATCCGTACGAAGCCGATAGAATCATGGGCAGAGAAGCGGCCCAAGCAGGCGAATCCTTCATTACAAGGGATATGATTGGACAAAAGATAGGACCTGAAACCGTTACAGTTGTTGATGACCCCACAGTCGAACACAGTTTTGGCTACTACCTTTATGATGATGAAGGTGTGCCCGCAAGACGAAGATACTTAATCGAAGGTGGGGTCATCAACGAGTTTCTTCACAACAGAGAAACAGCCTTTGAAATGGGCGTGAAAAGCAACGGCGCCGCACGCGCCGAGTTTTTTGATAGAGAACCAATTGTTAGAATGGCCAGCACCTTCATGCTTCCTGGAGACCACACCTTTGAAGAACTTATTGAAGACGTTAAACAGGGGGTCTTTATGAATACCTTTGGTGAATGGAACATCGATGATCGAAGATACAACATGCGATTCATTGGAAGAGAATGCTATCTGATTGAGAAAGGAAATCTACGTAGTATGGTTCGGCGTCCCATTTTAGAGATCACAACCCCAGGATTCTTTGGCAGTATAGACGCCCTAGACAAGAACCTGAAGTATGAAGGCGCAATCTGCGGAAAAAGCGACCCCGCCCAAGGGGCTCCCGTATGGCATGGAGGACCAAACGTTAGAGTAAAAGACGTAAAACTTGGAGGTGTAGAGTGATGGAAACCGACGAAATGTCACAGTTCTTGGTCAATGAAGGCCTAAGGCTAGGTGCTGATGAAATCATAGCCGTAGCAACGAATAAAACATTGCGACAAATCAGGTTTGGAAATAATGAGATTACTATAACGAAAACTTGGGATGAAGTGGTCGCAGAGGTTCTTCTCGAAAAAGACAAAACAGTGCTGACTGCTACCATGACAGATACCTCCCGAGGTTCCATACGGGAAACCCTGAGAGACCTCATAGCCATGACGAAAGTCATGAAGCCCCACGAAGACTATTCGCCTCTACCTGAAGGGCCGTTCAGGTACAGAGAGATTCCGAGGCTCTATGACAAGAGAATCTCAACGCTTGAAGAAAAGAGTGTAGACTACGTGATTGCGGCGATAAACTCGGCAACGGAAAGCGGAGCAAACAGATCTGCCGGCACTCTACTCGTGGAGGATTCCGTATCAAAGCTTACATCCTCAAGAAACGCTGAAGGAAACCGGAAGAAGACTACCATAAATCTGTCTATACGCTCACTAGCAGACGGCGAATCTTCCGGTGTAGGAATAACGTGCGGAACCAACTTGGATGATTTCAATCCCGAAAAGGCAGGTGAGGAAGCTGGAGGGCTTGCAAAAATGTCGTTGCGTGCAGAATCCGGAAAGCTTGGGAGGTATAATGTTGTCTTCAGCAGGGTTGCCAACGCTGTTCTTTTCGACATAGTCGCTGGGATGAACTCCGCCTTCTATGTTGGGGCAGGAATTTCGTGCTTCATAGAAAAGCTTGGAGAGAAAGTAGCATCTGACAGAATCGCGCTCTATGACGATGCTCAGGTGACGGGTGGCGTCGGTAGTACACCTTTTGACGATGAAGGAAATCCGACCGGTAGAACAACAATCATTGAGAATGGAGTCCTTAAGACTCACCTGCATAACAGCCTAACCGCAAAGAAGTACAAGACGAAATCAACGGCAAACGCTACTAGAACGAGATTGTACCGCACATGGATGCCCCTACCATGGAATGTCTTGGTGAAAGAGGGTGAACATAGCGATGAGGAGCTTCTTGAAGAGGTTAAGAATGGGCTTTTCGTCAACAACATAACTTACGTCAGGTTTCAAGACTACAGAAAAGGCGATTTCTCTGGAATAATCCGAGATGGTTTGTTCAAGATAGAGAATGGCGAGCTAACAAGCCCAGTCAAAGGCCTGAGACTGAGCGACAATATACTACACCTGCTTCAAAACGCAACTGCTCTTTCCAAAGACGCTGTTCAGATTAACCACTGGTGGATGGAGTTCGACACGCCATCGGTGTGGACTCCACTAGTCTCAGCAAGGAATATTGGATTTACGGTTGCAACGAAGTGAGACTTGGCGTAATGTTTCAAACCAGACGAAATCCATGCTAGACGTAATAGGTTGCAGCCACGCCTTTCCTTGCGCTCAAAGGAGTCTGGTCGACTGAAACGATAAATGTAGCCGTTTTCATAGAAACTCAGACGGATGAGTTCAAGCAGTAGGCTACAATATGAACACTCTGGTTCGCATCTTTAGTTATATTCGTAGAAACTGGTTGCCCTTCTTAATTGGCATAGCTTGTATGATCTCTAGCGCAATTGTGAGTATAGAAATTCCTCTCTTAACCATGGAGGCAATAGATAAGGTCCTTCCCATGTTCGGCAGCGAATTGACAGCTGAATTAGGCAAAAGCAGGCTCATTGTTCTAACGCTTGAGATCGTAGGCTTCACAACAATTGTTGGATTGTTCTCTTTTGTGGTACGTTATGCTAACACGTATTTTTCTCAAAGAGTGGTCTATGATATTAGAAATGATGTGTTTTCGTCTTTGCAGAGCCAAAGTTTCGCGTTTTATGATCGAACTCGAACTGGGCAGCTCTTATCTAAGGTAACAACAGACATCGATAGAATGCGGATGTTCCTGCAGTGGCAACTGATGTTCCTTGCAAACTCCGTGATTATTCTCGTCGTAGTCTTGTACACGATGTTATCTCTGAACGTAAGTCTTACAGTGCTTCTCTTGATCACGATGCCTTTCCTCTTCGTAGCCTTTTATCTATTTGGAAAAAAGATAAGGCCTCTCTATGCACGGATGCGTGAAGAGTACGGCGGTCTGACCTCGGTTTTGTTTGAGAATGTAACTGGTATGCGGGTTGTTCGCGCCTTCGCTCGAGAAGATTTTGAAAAAAGAAAGTTCGGCATCGAGAATGACAAGTACTTCAAAACCACCCTTGATATGGTTAAAGTTAGAGCATTCTATATACCTCTCATAACCTTTTTGGTCGGAATTGGAACGATCACGATCTTTTGGTACGGCGGTCTAGGAGTAATCGACGGAAGTCTAACGATAGGAGCCCTAGTAGCGTTCAACGCATATCTAGCAATGCTAGCAATGCCCATGCGCTTCCTCGGCTTCTTCGTCTCTGGGTATCAGCTTAGCATGGCTGCGGGAGAGAGAGTCTTTGAGATAATGGATGCTGAGCCAGAGATTAGAGAAAAGCCTGACGCTCTATCTGTTCCCAAATTGCAGGGCTGTGTGAGGTTTGAGAATGTTTCATTTGGCTACGAAGGCGAAAGGCAGATTCTCAAGAATATAAACTTGAAAGCGGAACTGGGAGAGACTATTGCTCTTTTAGGACCAACGGGCTCAGGTAAAAGCACTCTCATTCGCTTGATTCCTCGTTTCTATGACGTCTCTTCTGGGAGAATCACGATAGATGGCTATGACATTAGGGATTTGAGGCTTCCGTCTCTACGGAAGCAGATAGGGATAGTTTCACAGGAGACATTTCTTTTTGCCACCACCGTGAAAGAAAATATAGCTTATGGTAAGCCGAGAGCGCTAATGAAAGAAATCGTTGCCGCTGCAAAAGTGGCGAGAGCTCATGAGTTCATCTCAGGACTACCCAGTGGCTACGATTCCATGGTTGGAGAGCGGGGCGTAACACTCTCGGGCGGTGAACAGCAGAGAGTGGCAATAGCCAGGGCTCTTTTGTCAGATCCGAGGATGCTGATTCTAGACGATTCAACTTCAAGCGTTGATGTTGAAACTGAATATCAAATTCAACAGGCTCTGCAGGCTCTCTTGAAGAACAGGACAACTTTCGTAATTACCCAACGGATCTCAACCATAAGAAACGCAGACAAGATAGTTGTTCTTGGAAAAGGAGAAATCGTGGAAGAGGGAACTCACAAAAGCCTATTGGCGAAGAAAGGTGCCTACTACAAGATTTACCAAACCTTGTACGAAGCCCAAAAGCCCGTCATCGAGGCACAGAGAAAACGCCCTAAAGAAAGCAGAAGGCTTGAGGAGAGGAGAGGATAGTAAACGTGACTGGTTTTCACTGGGGACGCGTGTTAGGCCGAGAGGAAGAAGAGTACGAGAGAAAGATTCCCGATAGAGTGTTGATAAAGAGACTTGCGGGGTATATGCTGAGATCTAAACGAAAGTTGGTAATAGCAATAGCCGCGGTGCTTCTCGCTTCTTTAACTGGACTCGTGCCCCCATATCTGCTCAAAGTTGCAATTGACGACTACGTAGTCGTAGGAGACTTCACAGGACTTGCCTTAATAGCGGGCATTCTCATAGGCGTTTACCTTGTATATTGGATCTCAGACTACCAACGCACGTTCCAGATCTCTTGGCTTGGCCAAAACATGGTGAATGAAATTAGAAAACAACTCTTCTCACACCTACAAGATCTTTCGTTTAGCTTTTACGATCAGTCTGAAGCGGGGAGAATCATATCGCGAGTTACCAACGACACTGATACTTTGAGCATGATGTTCGCTCAGGGGGTTGTCATGGTAATCAGTGATGTTCTGACCCTTGTGGGCATCGTTGCCCTGATGTTATTGATGAATGCACACCTTACTTTAGTCACACTTTTGGTTGTGCCGCTTCTATTGGTTTCAACTTTTGTTTTTCAGTCAAGACTTAGAACAGCTTTCAGAGCGACACGTAAGAAAATCGCACAGGTTACGAGTAGACTTCAGGAGAGCATTTCAGGTATCAGAGAGATCCAGTCCTTTACGAGGGAGCGAGATACGATCGAAGTCTTCCGCCAAGCCAATATAGAGAATCTTCAAGCCAATGTGCAGGCTGGTAAGCTGTTCGCTCTTCTCTTGCCTATCATACAAATCATCGGAGCTGCTGGGACGTGCATTGTGTTGTGGTATGGTGGTATATTAACACTAAGTGGAGGTATAACTCTTGGAGTAGTCGTAGCATTTCTTCTCCTTGTAACTCAATTCTTCCGGCCCATAGTGGAACTGACGACGTTCTACAATACTGTTCAATCAGCCATGGCGGCAGCAGAAAGAATCTTCGAGACTCTGGACACAGAACCTGAAATCACTGATGCGCCAGAGGCCTTAGAACTTCCAGCAGTAAAAGGTGAGATTCGGTTTGATAATGTAACTTTCGGCTATGACCCCAGCCACCCAGTTCTACAAGACATAAATCTTCACATCGAACCCGGAAAGACACTGGCCTTAGTCGGCCCAACAGGCGCCGGAAAAAGCACGTTAGTTAAGCTCCTAAGCCGGTTTTATGAGCCCTTGTCAGGGACTGTGAAGGTTGATGGCTATGACGTTTCCGGGGTAACTCAGAACTCTTTGCGAAGGCAGATGGGAGTTGTATTGCAGGAACCCTTTCTCTACTCGGGAACTGTGATGGAAAATATAAGATATGGAAAGCTTGACGCTACGGAGGAGGAAGTCGAGGATGTTGCAGAGATGGTTGGTGCCGACGACTTCATACAGCATCTTCCAGAAGGATACAACACTGATGTTGGCGAAAGGGGAGGCAGGATTTCTCTTGGACAAAGACAACTAGTGTCGTTTGCAAGAGCTCTACTACGTGATCCTCCAATCTTGATCTTAGACGAAGCCACCTCAAGCGTCGACCCACACACAGAGTTGATAATAAAGAGGGGACTCGCCGTTGTCTTAGAAAACAGAACATCCCTAGTCATCGCCCATAGACTTTCCACAGTCAGAAATGCTGATAGAATAATAGTCTTAAACAACGGCAGAATCGTTGAAGAAGGCAATCACAGCGAGCTAATGAAAAAGAAGGGACTCTACAGACGTCTCTACGAAAAACAGTTCAAAGAAATCTAACCTAGCCTTGTCGTAGCTTCTTTACTACTCCAAACGGAGCAACAACGAAACCAAATGAAACCAAGACTCTATTCTCGAGAGAGTTTGTCTCAAATCTTGGATCTGGGTCCAGACTAGGTGCACGCATAAAATCTAATCACACGATGTTGGTAGCGGGGAGTAGATTTGAACTACCGTTAGAGGCAGCCTCAGCCTAAGCTGCTATCTCTGGGTTATGAGCCCAGCGGGTTCACCTGGCTACCCCACCCCTATAGGAGTAAGCTCATTACTCTCGCTACGGATATTCCCCGCCACACTCAAAGAGAAACAAGAGCCTCTTAAATATTTTAAGGGCGCACCTTGCGAAAAATCTATAGTTGATTGCGTTTTAGTTAGGGTTAGGTGCATTAATGGACAAATCCTTCTTTCGTTCTCTGTTCAGTCCCGAGCTGGAAACTCCAGTTTTCATAGAGGGCCTCCCTGGATTTGGAAACGTAGGCAAAATAGCGGCGCGAATGTTAATCGATTCTAGCCAAGCTAAACTCTTTGCTGAACTCTATTCCCCCTTCTTCCCAGACTATGTGATCGTGAACAAGAGCGGAATTTGTCGTCCCCCCCGCTACGAATTTTACGCATCTTCAACAGAGAGCCCCAATTTAATTATCTTGACTGGAGACGCACAACCCTCTCTAGAAGACATAACAGCTCACTACCAGTTGTGCGACGAAATGCTCGATTTCGTAGAAAAACATGGAAGCAACTTCATCGTCACAATTGGAGGAGTGCCAACACCAAGCCCAACGCGAGAGATCTATGTTGCAGCCACATCCAATAGCCTTGCGCTCCAGTATATGGAGAAAGGAGCTATAATCTACGCCAAAGGCAGAATAATGGGCGCCACCGGCCTATTGCTCGGACTCGCGAAAAAGCGCGGATGGGAAGGCGTATGCCTCTTAGGCGCAACAACTGGAATAAAAGCCGACAAAGAAGCAGCGCTTTCCGTTTTCAAATTCCTAATGAATACATTTGGAACCGAAGCGAAAAAAGAACCTTAAACAAAAAAGCTAGGGAAAGCATTAAGAACCACACGTAACAACTCAACTTCCTCAACGTGGGCTGTGAAATGATCAAGCTTTGGAACGGAAAGGAAAAACTGTTAAAGGCAACGTTGACACTTCTCGCCGCCCTTCTCATGTTCATCGGTCCTACATACCTGCTGTTTATCCTGCAAAAATTGGGTGTTCCTCATCTTCTGCTCCTTCTCTCTGCTCTAGCCTCTTTTACAGCAGGTGTAATTCTTACTTTATATCTGACTGCGGAAGAGAAAAAAACTGAGAGATCCTAGCTGGCTTCTCTCGCAGTCTTCATTAATTATGGTGTGCTAGAGGTTTGTACCTCTTTAGTGAGTGAGATGAAGCAAAACATATAAAGTATGCTTGAAAACATATTACGATGTATACTCACGCAGGAGAAGTCGCTGTGCCTCCCAAAGAGACTACAGTCAAGAGAACGACGATCATCTTAGACGAAGACGAACGCAACTACATCGACTCACTAATCAAAGAAGGTAGAGAACCCGGCATCAAACCGCTCATATCAAAGATGCTCGATGTCTATCGCAGCATGATGATTTATGATTGGAAATACCCTGGAGAATACTACTGTGGGATCAGCCGAGTCGCCTTCATAAACGCAGAATTCATCGACACGTTGCTTCAATTCGTTCCAGAAGAACAGTGGCGAGAGGCTGGTCAAAAGATAGGAGAAGCAGCCAGGGTCTCGATGGAAGCCAGTCTAAATCTAGAAGCAGCCAAAAGAGAAAAATGGCCTGATGTCCTCAAACGATTGCGTGTCCAAGGCTTCGGTGACTTCTACCTGCGGGACAAATATATCATAGTGAGAACGCCCTTCATTAGTAATTGTGAGGTTTGGAGCGGCTTCTTGGAAGGCTTGTTCGATCTACGCTTGGAAGCAAAAACTCTGACACCACCTTTCGTCTTCGAGATTGTTGACTGATCTTAGACAATGCATTCAGATTCCGCATTCGTAGGCTTACATACAATACATACTCTACGTTCATACGAGTTAAATATCGTAGTCTTCGATTCTTAGCCATAGGAGAGAAGTAACTTGTCTCAAATGTTAAGATCAAGAAAGGGAATATCGCCAATCCTCGCGACGCTCCTCTTAATAGTCATCGCCGTAGCAGCTGTCATCGTCACCTATGCCTGGGTCATGACATTCACAATGACTCAAACATCACAAGCTGGCGCAATACTCGTCAAGGAAAACGTGAGATACTACAGTGTGGATACAACGAAAAACAGGACCGAATTCACCTTGAGAAACACAGGGTCAGCTGACGCCAAGATCGTAGCGATATACTGGTCGAAAACTTCGTTTTCGGCAACCAGCAAGCTCGTCGTCACAGAGTACACCACGATTCCAGCTACGGGCGTCGTCAGTGTGGAATCGAGCATTGTAATCACTATAAAGTGGGGCGTTTCTGGAGGCACAATCACGGACACGGAGTGGCTATCGGGAACAACATACTATTACAAGTTCGTTACTGAAGCGGGGCAATCCTACGAATACGCGGAGAGAGCCCCCTAGCGTCCAAGCAGATTGCCAGGGCTACTCAACGAAAACCGCAAACGCAGAAAGCCATATTTCTGACTACTCATTTTCTAAGATGATACCTAGACAGCAGAGCTTGGTGTGTGGCTAGTTGAATACGGTGCTTGAGGTTGCCCGTGTTTCTCTTGGTCTGATTGTCTTCCTTTATGCGTCTTGGAGTGATTATAAGACTCGAGAAGTGAGCAACACCGTTTGGATGGTGTTTGCACCTTTAGCTCTTGCGTTGACTTCCGTACAGTTTCTCGCGTTTTCTCGAGAGTCTTTGACCACTTTTGTCTTGTCGTTTGTATCGACATCCGTTTTGTCCATCGTGCTCTTCTACGCTGGAGCTTTTGGAGGCGCAGATGCGAAGGCGCTGATTTGCTTAGCTCTCGCCTTACCATTATATCCAGTTGTTATCCAACCGCTATTTGGTCTGATTTCTCCCATTTTTCCTATCACGGTGTTTAGCAATGCTGTTCTTCTAGCCGTAGTGAGCGTATTCTACTCTATTGCTCGCAATTGCCTTTGGAGACTCAGAACAGGAAAGAGGCTCTTCGAGGGGCTTGAGGATGCGTCGCTTGGACGGAAAATGTTGACGTTTCTCTGCGGTTACAGGATAGATATTACAGAATTGGAGAAGGCTGAGCATTCGTATCCCCTTGAGGACATATCTACGACTGACGCTGGGGAGTCTAAGAGAAGACTGCTTGTGTTTCCAAAGGATGAAGAAAGGATGGAGATTGTCAATAGAATCTCGAAAGCTGCGAAAGAAGGGAAGCTCCCGAAGGAGATATGGATAACACCAGGGTTGCCAATGCTCATCTTCATAACGGTAGGATTGATTGTTGCCCTCTTCTTGGGGGACATCCTGTGGATCATTCTTGGGTCAGCGTTGAGCTTTGCCTGAGTTAGGAATGAGCGTCTATGCTTCTGGGGTGCAGTTCTGACATTGGATATTGATCTCTGCTTCATAATGCTTTTTGAGTTGGAGAAGGTAGATGACCATAACTCCTAGTCGGAGCTTTGTAGAGTGCGGTCTATTAGAGAAGATAAGCGTGGCGTCAGTAATGTCATCGTTTTTACGTTAGGCCTAGTAATCATCGTGGTTATAGTGGCGGACGTTTTTCTATGGAACTATGAGATGAACAGATTGGATTGGGAGAAAACGCAGGAGAGCATAAAAATAACCAATGTCAGTTTCATCAATGTTACACGTTCTTCTTGGTGTACAACTCAGAGAGAATACACAATGAACATGGGAAGTCACGTTGATGGCACATACGTAGATACGCAAGTCTCTAATGACGGTAACTGGGAAACCTTCCAAGAAGAAATAAAACCTCCAACATGCAGGCTGGATCTAAATAACACTTTCACCTTGGATGTATCTGCTTATCCTCTGGGCGCCATTTCAACTGTCGAAATACTACTGAGGTACAGAGCTAGTGATGAACACGAAAACTGGGTTCTTGAAGCTTACAATTGGACCGATAGAACCTACAGCGACAATGGTTTCAATATTACCGTTGGGCATGCTCCCACTGGAGGATGGGATAATTACGCTGTAAATCTAACAGACGTTTGGAAGAGTTATGTGCTGGAGGATGGAACGATGTGTGTGAAGCTGCATGAAGAGGGGAATGATGCCCGACAAACTACTATTGACATAGACTTCTTTGGGGTCAGAGCAGTTGCAGGAGGAACCCTTTTCACCTTCAAAAACAAGGGATCCACAACGTGCCACCTTGTTTCCTTGTGGATCATTAATTCAACGGATCATCGACGCTACGACGTGAACGTCTTCTTGAATTCAGGGGAGACTGTGCTCTATATTCGGGCTGACATTGGATTACTCAGTTGGGAACGAATAGTTAAAGTTGTGACAGAGCGAGGGAACATAGCGGTTTATTCAGCAGATTAGACTGGATTTCGAAAGGCGTTTCCTTTGTCTCCGTAAGTAATGTTTCATGCTAGGAAATTTGCAGCTGGCAAAAAGGGATGCGGAGGTGTATTGTCTTTTGCTTAGCCTTAAGTTACATTTGAGTTGCCTGTTACCTTAATGTCTCGATTGTCAACAACGGCAACAGACACGCTCGAAAGTTGTGGAGTCAAGTCTGGTATCGTTATTTCGTAGATGATCCGCAAAACGTTTCCCTCCGTCTGATAGGTGTGTGCCAACTTTGACTTAGAATAGTCTGACAAGCTTGTACCATTGACGAAGAAGTTCTCTTTCTTGAGGCCTGTCACGGGGGCAGAGTTCTCCTTTTCCACTGCCACGTATAAGAGTAGGTCGTCCCCGTCTACGTAAGTAGCGTTAAGGATTACTCCTAAGAATGCTGAACTGACAAACCCGTATCCTTCAAGTCCGACAGACGCGATGTCAATGTTGAGTTTTGCGCTTGCATCTGAGAAATAAATGGTGTCACTTGTTAGCGATGTGACGGATCGGGAGCCGTTGCCAATTGTGGCGTTGGAGTATGTTAGAGCAATGCCGAAGCCGGGATAAGCCACCATTAGGTTCGTTTGCCACTTGTTTAAGTTAGTAACTAGGACGTCTTCATCAAATGTTCTTGTAAAATCAGCTAAGCTTATCTCAAACAAGTGGGATGAACCAATTTTCAAATTATCAACAATTGTCAAGTATTCTTCCCATTTCTCATGTCTATAGTAGGTTCCAGCGCTGTACATGATTGCTGCTATAGAGACCATCATAATCGCAATCATCAAAACTGCTATCATGATGAATTGTCCGTTTCTATGCTTTAGAATCCTCATGGTATTATCCTCTCACAAGTTCCAATCGTAGGATTCTTGGGTCATAGTTCGTTTGATACCCTGGAACGATGTACTGTACTGAGGCTGTCATATTCGAGGTTGAAAACACTTCAGGGTGTCCGTAGCGTATTTGCATATTGTTGACTACATTACCTTCTAGATCGAAGACTGTTAGGTTAAAGTATACGCCAGTTGGCAGAGAAACCGTCAAGGCTGCTGTGAGATTCTCCCATTCCTGTTCGTAGACAAAACGAGTTAGAAGCCTTTTCTCGTCTAGGTCGTGTAGGATGTTGTGCCCTAGTTTTTCCAAATCGCCGGTTTCATATCTAGTGCTGTAGGGAGTGACAGCGAAGATGTTAACGAAGGTTAGAGCAAACACGATGACTAGGGACGCGAGTATCGTCTCAATGACGCGCATTTGTCCCTTTGTATTCCTTGATTTTCCCATGGTGGTTGTTTCCATGCCATCAGTTTAGCGTTTGTAGACAAATGTAATGGTGTGAATAGTAGTATATTAAGTCTGTTGTCTTACGATACGTACGTCAGTTAAAGCTCCTTCCAAAGCAGCAGCTCAAAAATGTACGTCATACCCCAAATATCCACAGATCTAGTAAGCTTTACCGCTCCTCCACTAGATTGCCCGGAAAGGCTACCTAACTGCAAGAGTCCGGATTGAATGTTTATCAGTGGCGAGGCAGCGAAAAGAACCATGTGCTTCTTTCCGACGTCCTCTTCCTGTGTGTGAATATTGAAGATTAGGAAAAGCGGACTATCGTGACTAAGGCCCGGAAGGTGCTGGATCCAATATTGGTATCCTTCACCGCTATTCATCTTGTCTTCGGGGTTTCTTCCGCCTACACCAGGGTAATTCCAAACCTCGTCCTCACTGACACATGTCATATTCAGAATGGTCCTTTCTGATGGATGCGTTCCTTCCGGTATATTTAGGGTGACAGTGTCGCCGATTATACTGGCCTCCGCAACGTTTTGGGCAAAGCCCTCTAGATAGGGTACAGTTATTGTTGCCATGTCCGCAACAGTCACTTTTAAGACGAGGATGTATCCCGTAAGATCTGGAAGGTGATGGCCTATTGTGCATTTTCCGAGCTCGTCAGTTCTTTTTCCAAGCAGTGTACTGAAGCTGAACTTCTCCTTATTGCCAATTGTTTCTACGTAGAGTAGTGTGGCCGTTACCATTGCATTTGGAATTGGCCTTCCATCATCAAGTCTGACACTGATATCGAAAAGTAGGTCGTCACCTTGACTCACATCGTCCACTGTAACATTGAACAAGGGCATGACCCTGATGCGGAACCCGTAACCTTGCAGTCTCAGTTTTTCGCGGATTACCTCATAGTCTACGTTACCTGCCGGACTATCAATGGCTAACCGTTGAACCTTTTCTGGATCTAACACGTAGAACGAGGAGGTGCCCGAATAAGCGAGGCCAAATCTTTGAACACTATTCTGATCGAACGGATTCTGAGACCCCCAATTCAAAGGGTAACCTGTGTCTAAAAGCATTGCTTTCAATGCTTCTAAAGCTGTGTTTCTGAGTTGTTGTTGATCAACATAAAGCAAGTTCATCTGACTCGCATTTGGAACGACAACGACAGCTGCGACGAAAATTACACCAACAATAACCGTAGCCATCAGATAATCGTAAACGGTGCCGATCATCTTCTATCCCTCTATATATAGAAGTGTAGTATGTATTAAATCTTACTATTTACTAGATTAATCCTGAAATCATATTTTAAATAGGCGATCGCCTTTCAATGTGCGATCTATTTCTGGGGTTCTGTTACGAAAATGTCTCAGCATTTCTATTGTTGCTATTCGATCCACACATAAACATCAGGGCTTTCGCGGCGACAACCGGCAAGCACGTTTTTGGGTCCACTTTCTATTTGACAGGTTTTGTTTGGATGGACTGTTAGGCCTGAGAGGAGCCACGATGTCGCATCGGTTGATGGCTCGTCTCTAAGGTAGGTGTGTACGTTTTGGGCGGACCCACTCGCGTTAGATACTATTTCTACAATGTAGCTTGAGGCTCTAATCTCTGAGGGCAGGCTAAGCCGCTTTTCTAGCTCGGAATCACTCCTTGTGGAGTTAGCTAGAAAATACAAGTTTGCCAAAGTGTCTGACACATAATCAGCGATCTCCTTTAGTTCTCTCTTAGTCATCTCTGCTTGCAGGTTGTTGACGACTTGCACATAGAAGAATTGGGCCACGAAAATGAGCGTCACTAAGGCTACACTGCATATAACATGGCTCATCGTCTGCGACGGCAATTTAGCAGCTCTCCTAGAAGGTGACCTTCACCTCTGAAAGTATGAAATTTAAGACAACATCTCCAGTTTCCAGACCTTGAATTTCTATCCTACTTGAATCGCTTCCATATTGGACTTGAATTCCGACATCATCGGTCGCATCCATAGAATAAGGACCATAAGTGGTCGTTGACACATTAAGGCATCTTGCTTTCAGATTGAAATCGTATATATACGTTGACCAATCTGATATGTCGAGTTTGATTACCCAGATGTCCACATAATTCACCCTAACGTCATTAACTGTAATCGTGGAGGTTTTCATAGCCCGTACCCTGTAGTCAAGAGTAATGTTAACAAAGCCCGATGCTTTTTCGACAAGCGCTCTGCCGAACCTTTCTGTGCCATTTGTAACTATGAGGTTTTCATCTCCTAAGATGTATGAACTGTATCCTTCCCAGAGGTTAGCGTACCTGTTGCTTATACTATATCTGAAGAAGCCAGTTGAGACGGAATACGGTTGTGGTATAAGACTTACGTTATTTCTTTCTACGTCTATAACTAGAGGCGATGCCTGAGAATGGCTTGCAGGTATCAACTCCAATTGCCCGTAGCTTATTGTAAACCTAGCTGATTGGGCAGCGCCGGGCTTCCAAGCTATGTTTTCTAGTGCATCATCAAAGGCCAGTATTGATTCTTTTGCCACTTCAAACTCAGCTGCTCCTCTCTGTTGCTCTAATAGTTGGTAAGCATAACTGGAGGCCACAATGACCAGCAGAATAGTAACAGCGGATATGATAACGGTTGAAATCGCGTATGAAACGCCCAGTTTATTTGACAGAAAAGGGGATTGTGCCTTTTTCATGTGCTCGCCACCGGTTTTATGATGGTTGACCCTGTGCGCCAAAGAATGTTGGAACGACCTTTGATGCTACGATGGCGATGATGACAAGTAATGCGGCGTGCTTGAAACCTGCGGACAAAGCTTCTTCGCTGATTTTGCCCGCCACTAATCCAATTAAGTAGCAGTGGATTATCACTGAGACAGAGAAGATCATCGTCATAAACTCTATATCCATACTGGGGCCTCCAGTTTCAGCTACGCCGAGCGTTTGCGAGGTGAAGATGAGGGTCATGAGTGTTGTCGCCACTAACAGAACTGCGGCGAAGTAAGGCACCATAATGTAAGGTCTGACGGCCATTTTCTTCTCTTTTTCCACTTGTTGGGTCATGGTGTTGAATCTCGTGAGTGATTCAATCATTGCTATGGTTCCACCGCCTACATCAATCGCTTCCACTAGGAGGAACATGACGATTTGAGTCAACCAGCTCTTGGTCCGTCTAACGAACTCCATGAAGACCTTTCTTAGAGGGATACCCCATGAAATCTCCGCAGATATGTGTTTCAACTCGTTGCTGAATGCACCATAATCACGATTTGAAAGGTTCTCGATGCATTTTTCAGGAGCTAGACCGCTTTTTCTAACTTCCGTCAGGTCTCGGAGAAAAATAGCTACCCCCCTTTCGAGGCTGGATCTTTTCGAATAGATCTTACGATGAACTATGGCCGCGGGTGCAGCAGAAATGACTAGTGCAATAGCTACCGCCGTGGGAAGGTCAATGACGCCTTGGAGGAAGCTGAGAGGCGTTTGAATTAATCCGAAGAAGTCTGTGACTAAGAGAACAATCAAAACGGCTACCGCAGAACTAAGAGCCCAGATCTTATACGGTCGCATTTCAGTGATGGGAGTCTTGGGCTGCATGTTATGGGCGAGGTATATGAAGACGAACGAAAGCATTGGAGTGAGAACATACGTGTACATTAACATGGTAGACAAACTACCCATTCCAGTACTGTAAATTGACTCAACGCTGAACAGAATGTAAAAGCAGAGAGACATAAGAACCATGATAATTATGAAGGATTCCAGAAGTGTTCCTAGACGCTCAGCAGCAGCCTTTACCCTTGAAGATCTTTCTTTAAAGATGTCTTGCGCTTTCGTTTCCAAGAAATGTAAAACGTCGCCACCGATGATTACCGTGGAAGCGTATCCTGAGACAAACTCTCTGAATATATCTAAGGGATTCTTTTTTGCAGATGTCTCCAAAGCACTCAATGGGTCTACTCCAAAGATCTCAACATCTTTAGTTAGTTCTTTGGATTCCTTGCGCATGGCCGGCATCAGCTCGGCCTCCGAGAGTCGTTTAAAACTCAGGAAGGGTGGTATGCCGCCTGATGCCATTACAGTAATGTAAGTTGCTGCAAAAGGCATCTCTCTCTCTAGCGCGCTAGCTCTCTCGCTAGCCATGGACATGGGTACAACAATGAACCCTATCATGACGTATGCAGGAATTGGTACCAATAAAATCAAAGGCCAGAATTGAAAGAGCAACATAAGCACAATTGCTACAATCGTTACTGGCAGAGTTAGTAGAGCTATGAGAAACATTAGGGAAACATAGGTTTCGGGGTATATCGTGATCCTCGCTTTTTCTAGAGAGTCCTTAAAGTTGAAGACTTGTTTGAGGAATCTAGGTGCGATGTGTCCGAATAGGCGGAAGGACAGGCCTTCAAGAGTGTCGAGTAGAGGCATAAGTTTCTACTTCCCTCTCGTAGAATTCTTTTGGTCTGGAATAATATTCGGTTAGGATATCTGCTACATCCTTGTAGCTCCGAATGTTGCGTTCTCGCATCCAGTGCAATACGTTCTTGCGACGTTCCAACTCTTCAGTCATTTCGTCCTCAGTGCTACCTTGAATTTCACATATCTTCGGAAGCATAACCCCGCTGAATACCGAATTGCTGAAATCATCAGTGACTGGTCTCCACTTGAACGTATTACTATATTTCTCGTAATCAGCGACCTCATCTATAGAAAACACTCGTCTATACGCTTTCATTTCTCCTTCTTCAGGAAGATGTACCCTTTTGATTGACGCCACGATATTCATTAAGGCCATGTATGCTGGTGCAATATCCATGGGCTTTTGAGTTAGACGCTTGACGGCAGAATCAACGCTGTCCGCGTGCATTGTAGCCATGCCACCGTGACCCGTTGCTAGTGCTTGGAACAAGACATATGCTTCAGCGCCTCGAATCTCTCCAACGATTAACATATCCGGACGATGCCTCATTGAGCTCTTAACAAGGTCGAAAAGCGTTACTTCACCGGCTAAACTCTCCCCTAAACCATAACTTCTCCTAGCAATGAGTGACACCCAGTTTTCGAGGGGTAGATTGAGCTCTGCTGTCTCCTCAATCGTGATTATTTTGCTGCCGGGTTTGATCAGGCAGGCGAGCGCGTTGAGTGCTGTGGTCTTTCCAGCGGCGGTTCCACCGAGAACCATGACTGAGGCTCTGTTTTCCAGACACAACCAGAAATATGCGGCCATCTCTTCAGAAAAGGTTCCCAGGTTAATCAGATCTATAATTGAGTAGGGATCTTCTCGAAACTTTCTGATGGTGAAAGCTGTTCCGAAGGGGGTTACCTCGCGTCGGTAACAGACTGCTAGCCTGTGTTTTCCGGGTAATGAGGCGTCCACTATCGGAAAGGCAGAGCTGACGTGTTTTCCCGCCATGTGAACAAGCTTCACGACGGAGTTGTCGACTTCCTCGTCGCTCTGGAATACAAGGTTTGATTCTAGGTTCTCGTACTTTCTGTGCCAAACATAGACTGGTTTTTCGACTCCGTCACAAGAGATGTCTTCAATATTTGGATCCCGCATTAGAGGGTCAATTCGTGCAAAGCCGATCAAGTCTCGTTCTGCATAGTAAAGAACCTTGGACCAGGAAACGTCGGGCAGCCAGCCTAAGCTTATACGGTACTTGTTGACGATCTTCTCCGCTTCATTGGCGAAGAATTCCCGCGGGTTCTCAATCTTCTCCTTTGGTGCTCCAATTTCTGCGATGAGAATGTCTAAGATTCGATTGTAGATGCCTCTTTCAAGCGTATCCAGTTGAAGCTCGTCAAGAATATATTTAAACTGACCTGTAGAGGGATTCTGTACTATTGCCACATGCACAAATGGCTCGTACAGGGAATACGTCTCAATTCTCTTGAAACCTCTTGGCACAGGCGGCGGAGGA
>Ga0209635_10000246_pt1 | contig 35777 bp, 4 predicted proteins | sample DeeMarSWOR230_32_FD_187463 | JGI IMG/M metagenome (GOLD analysis project Ga0209635, IMG submission 187463) | Marine sediment microbial communities from White Oak River estuary, North Carolina - WOR-2-30_32 (SPAdes) (version 2) | ecosystem: Environmental > Aquatic > Marine > Intertidal zone >...
CACATTCTTGTCAATCGGTATCGAAGCTATGACAGGCAACTCAACCAAGCCCTCAACTTCGCCCGCTGTCAATTCATACTTCTCGCGGGTAATCATGTTTAACACAATCCCTAAAGGTTTCACTCCTATCTCATTAATCACTTCAAAACATCTTATGATATCCATTGTTGAAGGTACAAAAGGAGTTGTTATGAACAAAACCTCATCACATACACGTAAAACAGATAATGCTTCCCTTCCCAATCCTGGAGCAGCATCTAATATTACGATATCAGTTTTACCAAAAAGTTCTTTTATTGAATTGCCCAAGTTGAAAATATCTATTCCCTTCAGATCTTTCAAAGACAGAGAAGCAGGCACAATCTTCATCCCAGTGAAGTGATCGTACATCGCAGAACCCATTTCTGCCTCACCACTCAGAACATTGTTCAGAGTAACAGGACAATAGTACATGCCAAGATAGAGACCCAAATGGGACGTTGTGACGTTACAATCGACGATAACAACATTTCTCTTGAATTTCGATGAAAGGACAGAACCTAAGTTGGCAACAAGAGTGGTCTTTCCAACTCCACCCTTTCCAGAAACTACTCCAATAACCCTCGTCAAGTGATCACTAATTATCAATTGTTGTTTCAGGTTAATAAAATATTTTGTATGAATAATCAGACTTCAGTATAAGCCAAACCTGTCAAGAACTCTCCTATTATCACCAATAACATTCCCACTCCAATTGAAACATACTGAACAATTTCCATATTAAATAAAGCTGCAAGATCTAGACTTGCAAATAGAATGCTAAAACCTATAACGACCAGGAAGAAATTTCTTTGAGGAGATTTTCTCAGGAACAAGAATACCACACCAAAAATCGTAGTTAGTACTAAGCTCCCTGCATAAGCGAAAGTGTAGTCAGTATTATTGGAACAAACCAATTCCGCGTAAGGTCCTTCCTGTGAAGTGTCGAACACTATAGCTCTACCAGACTCACACCCAACGTATGTACCAATCAAAACATGTCCGATCTCATGGAGTGATAGTATAGAGAAAATTATTCCTACGTTGAACAAAACCATGCTTGCGATTGCTTGTGATACTTGAATTGTAGTCTTTTCCATGTGTTACTATTAATGAGTAACACTTTTAAATCTATTTAATCCCTTTGAGTTTCTCTTCTATCTCTTTCAGTTTAGTCTCATTTCTGAACTTCAGTTCCTCGTAAGCCTTCTTAGTTATGATTCCTTCTTTCCTTTCCGTCTCCAATAACTTCAACATCCTGTTTACCTTATTCCTTTCCGCTTCTAAGGCTTCTCTCTCTGGGGTGACTTTAACTTCTTCTGCCGCTTTGACTTCTGACTCGCCTGGTCTAAATATTCTCGTCAAATCAACTCTTATCTTCTTCAACCATATCAAGAGAACAACTATGACTACTGCCAATACGACTAAAAGAATCATTAACCATGTTGGAATTAATGGGATGAGAACTCTTTTCATGTACGGAGCAATGCTTAAAGCGTACTTTGCCCTATCCAACAAACCCCTTGCTGCAAAGACAGCTGCCAAAGCATCGTCGTACATCTTTCTTAAGTAATAATTTTCCGCAAGTCCCACCTGATTCTTTGCCTCTTCCAAAAGTCTTTCAACCTCACTCACATCCTTTCCCATCTCTTTGGCTCTTTCTACTTCAGATTCAAAATCTTGGATTTCTTTCTTCAACTTCTTGATTTCATAATCCAACAGTTCGGCTCTTGATTCGAAGACTAAAAGAACGAACATTTTCTCATCGGATGCTTGAGAGGATTCGGCTTTTAAAACTCCATAATATTCCTTGGCTTCTGCAGTAATCGGAACTTCTAGTTTTATGGTGAAGATTGCACTATCACCAACCGGCAAAAAATCTACTTCACTCGGTTCGATGGTATACCAGGATGATGGTATTCCTGATATTGATAAGATTATGTCGCGAAGAGCAACTCCTCCTGTATTGTTAACAACAACACTCGGATAATTAACCCAACCTCTCTCCACTATTATCTCTTGAGGATATTTCACTATCTCAATCTTCCCAACTCCTGGCATCGGAGGTGCTGGTGGCCCTGGGGGTGCTGCTGGTTCTTCTTCTTGAGGTGGTCTTGGTGGTACTGTCGTGGTCGTGACCGGTGGTAATACTTTAAAAGTGGTACTTGCTTCAGCAGATGGGAAGTCATCACTATAAACTACTCTTACACTTAAAGTGTATATTCCTTCTGACTGATCATAAAAAATATCGAAGTAGGTGTTTTCAACTGTTATCTTTGAAAACGCAGGTACATTAACAGAAATGTTTTTCATATAAACACTGCCATCTTCAACCCAGTAGCTCACGTTAACATCGAAGTTATCCGTAGGCCCTGTGTTTGTTATGTTTATTTCTATTTCTAGTCTCTCACCAGCAGGAACTTCTGGTGTTAAAGCGTTTATAGAAACGTCGAAGGGTCCTGCCTGAAATATTTCAAAGGCTGTTATATCTCCTGTTGTAACTCCATCTTTTGTAACGTTTAATACTGCTAGGTAATTCCCTGTGTTTGTTCCATCATCTATATGTTGAGAAAAAACATAGTATCCTTCATCGACCCTAGTCAAGTTTGATTTTGTTAATCTAAACCACTCAGTTAATCCAAATTGTTCTGAAGCCCAATAGACTGTTAGTTCTATTTCATCTGGGTCTGTAGGTATATAATTAGGTTTAAAGGTTAAGATGGATATGCTTAAGTCTTGATCAACGTATTGTAATACAGGAATAACTACTTTCCCTGACAACTCACTTTTCTTCCGAACCTCAAAGGAATAAGAAGAAGAGTCATTGACTGAATCACTTATTAGTGTGTCAAAATAGGAGGACTGAGAAGATAATGTATAGTTTCCAGTCGTTGCATCTGAAGGTAAGATGAACGGCCCTACATCTATTAAACCCTGATAATCACTCGTGTAAGACTTACCAGTTAAAATGTAGATACTCTCGTTGTTTGGATTTTTTATGCTCAAGTTGACGTCAACCCCTTCCAAAGGATCTTCTGCATGATCTCTTGCCCAATAATGAATCGACCCTGTCTCACCCTGATAATAAACATCAAATCCTGTGCTTAATGTGACTAAGAGTTTAGTGTAAACCAAGAAGGTATCAGTAGAATTCCCAAAAGCAGTCATATTGTCCAAAGAATAAACAAGTATCTCATAAGTCCCTTTTGGAGTGTTGTTGCCCCAGTTTGACGGGTAGGTAGCATTCCACATCGTCACGTTGGGTCCAGTGATACCAACATAGGTCATATCCCGACTATCCGTTAAATTGCCAGGTCTTGTCACATTGACTTTAACCCATTGCAATCCTTTACCTGACCTGTCTGTAACATTTGCATAAATCTCGATTGAACCTGTTTGTTCAGTTTGGTCAGGTATCAAGATTATGTCAATATCTGGTCCTACATAAGGAGTTAATAAAACAGTCAAAGTTATATTATCTGGAACTGCATTTGTCTGATTGGCATCGATCAGATAATAAGAATAGTTGAAATGAAGAGAAACTCCAGTTACATTATAGAGTACAAATAAAGTATGCCAACTTTGTTTAGAAACTGTGAATTTTGTTTCGTTGACCCAAGTATAATTCCCCTGTGAAGGAGATATGGTTATGTTCACTTCAACGTTTCCAGTGTTATTGACGACTACCTCACACAAAATTCCAACTTCAGGAGTCATCGGATGCTCACAATAATCTTTGTCTGTGTTCCATGTCCTGTTTATAGGAACAGTCACTATCAAAGAGAGATTCTTAAACCCGGTGTTATCAGTGGTTACGTTTAAGGTTCCAGGGTAGGTTCCGGGGTCATAACCCGAAGGTATTGATACGTTAACTAGAATAGTCTGATTGCCTCCCGCAGCAAGGCTACTCACGTTTTGAATCAACTCGAATGCAAGGCTAATCGGTAATCCAGATATGTTGTAACTTATGTTCATTAAAGGATCGTTTCCTCGAGATTCAAGAGTAAAGTTTCCTAGATAAGTTTCTTTTCCATGAGTTGTGTTACCAGAGATGGTATCTTCTAATATATATAATATAGGGTTGGAGGTTACAGTCACATTAAGAGTTGTATTAACCCATTGATTACCTGTCTCAGGATCCAACCATAAAGCAGTCACGTTAATCAAGTAATTTCCTGAAGGCGTTCGTTCAGCGACAGTTATGTTGAATCCTGTTATGCAATAATCACCAAGAGGATTGACATCGCCACATCCATATAGAGTATAATTAGCTGTCCAGTTTAGTGGAGTGTTCTGAGGTAAGTCAATAGTTATGTTAGTATCGTAAGCGGTTCCGTTTCCGATGTTGGTTGCGTTTACAGAAATCTCAAACCAGTCTGAAACAGTCCAAGTTATATTCTCAGCTGTATAGTTGTTGGGTTGGATTTTAATTGTCATATTTGTTCCAGATACAGTGACTTCTATGGCCAATTCTTTGTATCCATCGTTGGCGGTAGTTACGTTTATCGTACCATTGTAGAATCCTGGTATATACCCCTTTGGTACTGATACATTAACAAAAACTGTGACATTATTGCTTCCATTGACTTCTGTGATGCCCTCTGGCTCAAAAGTTATGTTGAAGTCTGCAAGTCCAGTAACATCAAAGGTTATATCGAGTATAGGATCGTTTCCTACAGACCTTACTGTGAAGTTGTCGATGGTTTTTTCCATTCCTCCTCCTACCGTCCCTTCAACTAAATCTTCAGGTATTTCCATCAAATAATTAGAAGTTACATTTACGGTAATAGCGGTGTTTGTCGAGTTTGTCGTGCCGTCTGGATTCCTCCAAACTGCTGATGTATTTACTATGTAAATTCCAGATATAGTTTTTTCTGAAACAGTGATGTTGAAGTCGGTCCAACAGGATTCGTTTATGTAGAGGTCATTACATTGATATAATGTGTAATTTGCAGTCCAGTTTAGTGGGGTATTTTCTGGCAACTGCAGAGTGATGTTAGCAGAATAAACGTATCCTTCCCCAATGTTAGTGATGTTAACAGCTAAATCAAAACTTTCTGAGACGTTCCAGGTTATTGTCGTGGCAGTGTAATTGTTTGGTTGAACAGAAATGTTCATGTAACCCTTCGTCGGCTCTACCAAGAATATGTCTGTATTATTCCCAAAGTTTCCATCTTTAGTTGCATTACATGATAATACATATTGACCAAGTTCTTCCGGAACTGTAAAATTCAGAAGGTAAGTTCCATTCAGATAGTCTGTTATGTTGAATAGTTTAACATCAGTGGAATCGATTTTATAACTACAGTTTATAGTAGCATTTGAAACGTTTTGATGACCGCCGAAGTTCTGAACGAATATATTTGCAAAAACAATTCTTTGGGGAAATCCATGTGGATTCGTAACATTAACGTTTACTTTGTAAATGTCTGTTAAATTCAACGAAGCATAACTTTCATTCAGATAATAACCTGTAATGTCATATACTTTAGTGACTATGGTCCAAGTTCCTAATGGACCAGAAGATGTGAAGTTGAAGTAATTAGTGTAAAGTTTATCTCCTGAAAACTCGTCGCCATGACTTCCGTCATCATACAAGATTATAGTTTCATTGCTACCAGTTTGAGGAATTATTGTAGCATTTACATAATAAGTAAAGTTGTATGTATCCTCAGTAATATTACAGAAAACAAAGGCGCCTTCTCCTCTGTTATATATCAGGTAATCAGTAAATGTTTTAGTTAAAACTTCCAATTGTTCATTGCTCTGATTCACAGAAACTGGGTTAATAATTCTATTCCTGAAGGAGATTGTTGATGATTGATCCGTAGAAGTCCCATTGAAATATATAGCTGCAGTTTGTGATACCGATTCACCAATTGGTATTGAAATGTTATCCAATTGGATTCCAATTTTATCCAATGTCGATGAATTAATCGCATAATAATCATTGATTGTTTCATTCATGTTCATGATGCCCATTGAATAGCCCAACCAAGATGCCGCATATGCCCATGAACCAGGGTCACTTTTATTACCATTGTAATATTTATCTCCACTCCAGTAAACCCCAATGTCAAATGTTAACGCTCCTGCCACTGTAGAATTTCTATTGATAGTGGTTTCATCTGTGTTTTTTATTGTTTGCTCAATCTTTATCCAAGGACTTTTAGAATAGAAATAATACTCTTTTACGATCGTACTTTGATTTGTCTTGTTATCCAACTGTCCCCAGAAGGTCTCATTACCGACCTGTATAACTTTTATCCTGATAGAGCCATTAACAAAAGTTGCGTTGTTTCTCAAATCAAACGTAAAATTATGTGTACCATTACTGTACTGTACATATTCTAGAGTTCTAGAATTAGATGATTTTTCTTGAAAAATAGGTAAACCGGCTTGATAAGTTTTGTAAATACCAGAAGTTTCATTCTCATTCGTACCTTGTCCTCTATTTGTATCTACCCACCAATATGCCACTGAGTTATTAACATTGAATTTTTGTCCATCCCAAGACCATGATAAATCTGTACTATAAGATTGTTTTGGTTTTTCTCCGTTTTCAATGATATCAAAATAAAGATAGTAATATCTCTCTTTGTTGGGTGGAGTAGTACCATTCAATAAAAAGATTAGAGTTCCAAAAGCGTTTTCTGAGGCATTGTAATCTTCATCTATATCGAATTGACTAGGCACTAAATTCAATATATGACCCGTTGAATTATACTCGAATACTCTAGTTGAGTTGATATCAAAAGTTCCATTCACACTAAAGCTTTTCAGTATTTCTGTAAAGTTCATTTCTCTTTCAATAGGCCAATCCACCCTATCATATGTTGTAGTATTTATCTGGAGATTGACTCTATAATGCCATGTATCATTCCACCACTCATCCAAAGCTCGAACAGGATAAATTAATGTAAGAAAAACTAAAACTGATATCAATAAAAATATTTTTTTATTCTTCACCACGACCAACCCACCAAACCATCTTTTCTCCTAATCCAAACTTTGATTCTTTTGGCGTACCGTCTATCTTCCCAATCGTTTTGAGTTTATAGCAATGGAGGTTAGCAGTAGACCAAGAAATCTTCAAAGTTTTGGCAATCTGATAAGTGGAAAGAGGAGCAGAAACGTTTTTCAGGAGTTTGATGATCTCTTTATCCTTCGAGTTAAACATATATCAATATATTGATATACTTAGTATTAATATTTAACATAATAATTAATCATTATTGTATAATATTATGATTATTTTGATAACAGCTTCTTCGTTCTCTCAAAGGCGTCTTGAGTTATCAAACCCTTTTCGAACAAATCATTCAATTCAAAAGCAAGCCTCTCTTTTTTACTCAACAAGGATTTTTTCGGTTTTGGTTCTTCTACTGGTGGTATTTCTTTTCCTGTCACGACTTTCTCAATTTTCTCTTTTATCTCTTTCACTTCTACGGGTTTTGGCGCTTTAGGTGTTTCAGGTTTAGCTATTTCAGCCTTAACTGGCTTCTTTAATTTTTCAGTCTCTTCCTTTATCTTCTTGTCTATCTCTGCCAATTTCTTTAGGTTTGTCTCTTTGACTTTCTTAAATTCTTCCTCGGAAATTTTTCTGCTCTGGTATTCTTCCTCAAATGTTTTGATTAAAGTCTCAATTTCTTCTCTCTCTTTTTGAAGTTCTTGTAACTCTGGTGGCAACTCCTCTTTAGGAGCTGCTTGAGTTTTAAGTGTAGTTAATTTTTTCTCTAAATCAGTTAAAGCGAATTTTACAGCACTAACATCTTCTGTCTTAGCATACTCGTCCAACTTTATGTTGATCTGGTCAACAGTTTTCACTAGTTCTTTGGTCAATTCATCCATCTCTTCCTGCTTAGCCTTGTAAGTTATGAAGTTCTCAAGATTCTTGCTCAACTCTACGTAGAGTTTTTGAACTTTATCCGTGAGACGTTCAACGTCTTTCACGTTCTTCTCTATCTTCACGTTCTTCTCTGCGATGTTTTTGCTCACCTCAACTACATTCTCAAGACTCCCCATACTTTCAAGTGTTTTCTGAATACTCTTCATAGTTTTTAACATATCATTTGATTTAAACTCTAGTTTTTCTAACTTGGCTTCATGAGTTGCAATCTCTTTATCTCTTTTGCTGAGCTCTGTGGCGATTTTTTCAGGTTTCATTTCAGACACCATTTCACTCAGTTTTTCAACTCTTGTCGATTCATCTCCCGACTTAGCCTCCCTTTGAAACACTAAAGATCTTATCTCTCCGATACTTTCCATGAGTCTTTGAATTTTGTCCTCGGTTGAAGATCTTATTTCTTTAATCGAGTCTATCATCGTCTTCAATTTCTCGACTTCAACAGTGAGTTTACTCACATCTGTCTGTAGTTTGTCTATATCTCCAGCGATCATTCCGGCTTCGGGTTCAGCTCTTTCGGTTACCTCAACTTTTTTTACTTCAGGTGCTCTCTCAGCGACTATTTTCACTGGTAAAGGAGCAAAGGCACGCTCTTCTGTCACTCTCTTCATCTCTTGAATTCTTTGCTTTACTTCTTCCAATTTCTCAAGGTTCTTTTTTTTAATTTCATTGTAGCTTTTCTCAGACACTGTTGCCTCTCTATATTCATCTTCCAAAGAAGCAAGTAAAGTTTCAATCTCTTCTTTTCTTTTTTGAAGTTCACTTAGAGTCATTTTAATTGGTAAAGTTGATATCGTTGGTTTAGGTTTTCTAGAGCTTTTTCTCGATTTTTCCTTCTTAGAAATTTTCTTTGCCATTCAATGCCACTAAATATTAATTACGTGTTACTTCATATTATTCTTTTTTCACTACAGAAATTTCACGAAAAATTATTTCTTTTCCAAATTCCCTATTCTCGACTTAACTGATTCAAGGTAAGTATCAGCCATCCTAAACATTCCAGACTTCATCTTATCCTTTGCAAGGTTCAACTCTAATTCAACATCGTAAGTATCGATCTTCCTCGCCTTCAATTTTGCCAACCTCTCTTCCAATCCTGTAACCTCGTCCTTGAACTTAGCATAAGTCTTTAACTCTTTCTCGGTCAACCTGAAGGTATCGTGTAATAATGGTCTGAAGGCAATAAACCAAGGTTTACCGTCATTGAATTCTGGGTTCTGGACTAAGGCAGTTCCTGTTGTTAGTTTGGGTGTTTTGGCCGCATAATCAGATCCGTATTTAGTCTTGACTCTGTTGATGTCTCCTTCGTACTTCGTTCTCAACTGTATTTCAGTAGCAATGTTAGCTCTTATCGCTCCTCTAAAGTCCATCAATACCTGAGATATCATGAACAAGCCGATTCCCCACTTCCTGAATTCTCTGCATCCTTTTTCCAAGGCAACATACCCGCCCTTACCACCGTACTTTGGTAAGAGTCTGTGTACTTCATCATATACTATCAACAATTTTATCTCTCTTGACTCGGGCCATGGTATAGCAAACACTGAATCAATAGTCTTTCTAACAAAACTGTCCAGTACACCTGCTGGTAGTTTATTCAAGACGAATACAGTTATCTCTCCAGGTTTCATATGCTTCCTAACATCTATCTCAGTTTTGGGGTCAACTATATCTATTATGTTTGTCTTAAAGGCAGTCGCATCACTTGGTTTCAAACCAAATTTCGGATAGAGTTTAAGCATGTTCTTATCTTTACAAGCTCTTATGAATCCTGTCCATTGAGCAGTAGGATCGAAAACTATAACTGGTACTCCTCTCTTCAATAATTCCTCTGCAACTATCATCGCTGAAACAGATTTACCAGAACCAGTTCCACCTGCTGCAAGAGAATGCATCATTAATTTTTCTACATTCAGATAGGCTTTGACATCTGTCTCAGCAATCTTACCAACTAAGACTGAATCTGTTCCTGCTTTTGGTAACTTCTTGAAATTAACTGGCAAGATATACTTTGCTTTAACTTTTCTTAAGGTCTTCCATCTCTTATATGCTAAAATACCTAGGTAAGCACCAGGAGCCACCGCAAAGAGAATAGCATAAGTTAACCAATGTGAGAACACGGCCCTCAATAATTTGACTGGACCAGGTATTATATTTACATCAAAAGCATCAGTTGCAGTAGCATACTTATGACCATACCAATATGTCGCAACAACCTCAATCATGTATCTATCTGGCGGAGTATTTTCTGGAATCTCAACTGATCTGACAAAGGTGAGTGTATTCTCAACCGCTAAAGTCTCAGATTCCAAAGTCAAGATTGATTCTTTTTTGGTCAAGTCTTTTATTGTATAGTTTACTGTTATATCTTCAACTGTCGTTGTCGAACCCATGTTTATTATATTTACCTCAAACTTCAATTCATCGCCTGGACCGATTGATTCTGTCAATACTTTAACTTTTACGTCGAGTAATGGTTCTGCTGGTAATTCAACTTTTACTGTAATCGGTGTCCTGTGGGTCTCACTACCTAAGGTAGTGACTATATCTCCTGTGTAGATGCCGGGCATGGTTGAAGGTAGAGTAAACACTTTGAGCCTTGTCACTTTTGTTGTATGAGCATTGAGTGTGAAAGTGGGTTCATCTACCATTATCAATTCCCATACCATGCCTTCGACTGTTATCTTACCATCTACTTTAGCTGGTAAGTTGTTGGTTATGTCCATTGAATGGATCTCTTCTTCTCCTGGTTTCAGCGTGACATACAAGAGAGTGGATCTTATCTCATAAGGTGGTAATGTAACACCTGGTACAACCGTTTCTCCACCTCCACCACCGCCTCTCCCTCCTCCAGCTGTTGGGACTGTGACGGGTGTTGGTGGTTGACAGTCTTGAGGACAGACAGCAAACGACTCACCGTAATTTTCTTCACAATTATCATTTCCACAAATGTATTCTGCTAAAGCATAAGCACCTTTCGGATAACCAGTTAAATTCACTGATATAGTGCCAGTACTCGTGTTCAAAATTGTGTTTGGGAGTCTAGACCAACTGGAATTACATCCGAATAACCTTATCCAGTCACAGTGGTATATACCTAAGTTCTTAACAGCAAACTCCGCGACTCTGCAACACCCCTCATAATAACACTCTGAGTAATCCATCGTTAAGATAGAGCTACTGGAGTTGAGAACAGTATCAACATAAAGTCCTTTGAGTGAACCTCTACCTATCCTGATTCCATCTATTCTACCGAAGATTATTGGATTGTATACATCGTAAAGTATTGATGTATCATACAAATCGATTGTTTCATTCCATACATGAACATTCAAATCATAACCCCTAGCACTTATGCTCTTGTTATAGTAACCGGTCGTGGCATTCGAGCTGAAATTGTACAACGATTCGTCTGTGTCATTGTCATATAATTTAAAGTCAACTTTTATCGGTCTCAACCACCAGAATAATCTTTCCATATCATACGTGTATCCATGGAATCTTACAGCCGGATAAGTTTCAAACTCGGCATAATCCGAGTTACAATTATCTGATTTATCACATGCAGTCGCATTGACTTCAAACTTTCCTATGAGAGATGTGTTTGTGTAGTATAGCTTGTAGGTGTATGTATCATTTTCTCTAGTCAGAAGGTTCATTTCATAACTCTCTGTTGTGTTATCTGATTTAGTGATGTTGACATAAACTGTTTCTACACCACCTGTTTCTGTGATTACAGCAGTTATCTCGGCTAGCTCTGTAGTCGGAATAGTTCCGGGAACTGTTACATCTATTGTTGGCGGTGTGTTGTCCTGATAGATTATTGCTTCAGCCTCGATATCATAAGAAAATAAATTCCTAATAGTGTCATTGGCGGTCACGTTCAAATCATATGCAGTATCTGAAGGTATGTTCGGTGCAGTAAAGTTCAACAACCAAACTTTTTCTGAAGTAGAATAGTTGGTAGAATCCAAACTCAATTGGTAAACAGATGGACCATGAGATAAACTCACTGTCCAATTTACGCTTTCATTAATACTGATGTTACTGTAAGTTAAGTTGACTTTGATTTGTATCTCATCGCCCTGGCTCACTCCTGTGATGTATTGTTCGTGTGTTGGATAGATTATATCCACGAAATATGGATGTACTGTCAAGTTGACTAGAGTAGTTTGGTTTGGTGGATCTGCACTAATGTTTTCTGTTGTTATATAGCCTAAATAGGTTGTTATTTCAGAATCTGTTGGAGCAGAGTAAGAAACGCTTAAGGCACTGTATCCTCCTACATCAACGTATAGAGTTGAAGTATTAACAGATATGTAATCTGAAACGTTGCCAGTGGTCGATACGTTCAATGTTAGGAATACGTTACCCATATTCTGTATTGTTATTACTCCTAAAGATCCGTTTGTTCCTTGTATCACTTCTTTTTTAATCGAGGTTGGATTATGAAGCCATGACATGTTCAATGGGACTAGGAATGAGATGTTTATAGTATCATAAGTGTTACCTGCATCTGCCTTTATGATTCCCCAATATATTCCAGTCTCGAAACCCGCTGATACGTTGATGGTAACATTAATCGTTTCAATTTGGTTTGGTGGTAATACGGAAACATTTTCTGGACTTAAACTTGCGGTAAGGTTATCATTCCCACATAATTCTCCTGCGATACAATAGAATTCTATATCTGTTACATTATCGTTACCAGTCGAGTTTATGACAATATTTGTGGTCTTTTCAGTCCCTGGAGAAATCGCTCCTAACCATTTACTCTCTTCTGTTATGTCCAAGACAGGATTTGATCCTACATTCACTGTAATTGAAGTCAAGCTACTGTTGATTGTACCATCCAAGTTAATCCATTCTGGAGTGAAGTTTACTAGGTATTGGCCAGGAGGTGTTCCTGCAGGTACAGTAATTTCAGTCTCGTTAGATTTTATCGAACCTCCCAACATCAGTCCATAAGTGAAGAAATATGGAACGGCGGACCAGTTACCATAACTTATGTTTTCAGGAACTATAACAGTTACATTGGCATCGAATGCTCTTGCATATCCCGTGTTATTTAGGGTGATGTTGATTCCGAAACTTTCTTCATTATCCAAAGTTATACCGTTTACCGGTACATCAGTAATGTTTGGAAATACTTTCAGAATCGTGATTCCAGCGACTAACAAATCTGTGGGCGAAGTACATGCTACCAATCCTGCAGTATCGTTCGCACACACTCTGATTTTGTGTATGCCTAATATACTGGAATTGTAAGTTGTGTAATATCTGGATCCAGTTGAATCCATAATTTTTGAATAATAGGTATAGTTGCCCAATTGGATGGTATAATCTATCCAAGAGAGATATTGAGCTGAACTGATTGTTCCAGTAACATCAGTTATAGTCAAGTTTACTATTTGGTTTCCAGGCAAGGTGAAACTAGTTTGCCCAACAGCATCAATTGTAAAGTTAGTGCTAGTAGCTACAGATTGATTATAGAGTATAAGATTATCATTTATCGTCAAGTTGAAGTATATAGTAGTTCCATTTAGGTTGAAAATAGTGAAATTGAAGCTTTTCATCTCACCAGAAGTCGTTATACTCTCTGTATAGTTGAAGCCGTCATCTGAAATTGTATAATTTAGGTAGGTCAGATAATTGACATCTAAAAGGCTGCCGGACGCATTCATTACTGTCAAGTTTATAGTCTGATCACCGGGTAGAGTAAAGCTTGCTCCTTGAGCCTTTGCATCAACAGTTATATTTTCTCCGCTAACCAAAGATTGATTCTCAGAAACTATAACATCGTTGACAGTCAGGTTAAAGTATATAGTAGAATCATTTAGGTTGACTATCGTAATGTTAAAGTAATCAACATCACCAGATTTATCTATCAGTTCAGAGTAGTTGAACCCATGATCGTATGACATTGTTGAATTATGTATGAGTTTAGATTCAGAAGTCATATTATATATGAGTTTAGATTCATCGTGGAAAGTTACGTTGCTTGGTAGAGTAACGTTTATCCATCCTGTAGAAACATTGAAATTGTCTGTTATCGTTGCTTCTATACTTACGTTTCCATATGTCAATTCTAACACTAAAGGTGTGATGTTGACGTCTGTTATGGTTGGTGGAACATCCCTTACATCCAACCAGAAATCAGTTATTTTTTGATCTTGAGTGCTGTTTCTAATTAAGATATAACCATAGTAAAGACCTGATAGTAACTCATCCTGTCCAATCGTGTAGTTTAATGATATATTTCTTACTGTTCCTATACTAAGGTCTAAAGATGTTGGACTACGGGTTATGAATTGAGATGCATTCCCAGATTTAAACGTAGTCAACAGTATTTTAACGTTACCATAACTCTTAACTACTATAGGACCAAAACTTCCTTCAGTATTCAGTGGAGCTAGTATCGTTCCGAACGTGGGTGGTGTTCTTGTCCAAGTCATGTTGAGAGGAACTGTAACGTTTATTAACGTAGTGTCATTGCCAGCGTTGGTTGAATATGCCCTCACGAAAGTCCAGTAAATACCTGGACTCTGTCCAAACGGTACCTTAACGTAAACATCAGTAGTTTCGTTATCACCCGCTGGCATATATCCAAATTCAGGTGGGACTAAGATAACATCACACAGTGAACAATCAAGTCCAAGATTACCAGAAGCTTTCAGCCAAGTTATTGCCACATCAAATGCAGGATCATTACCATACGACGAAATTGTCAAGTTGCCGATGAGAGTTCTTCTATCATGAGGAGTTTCTATGCCTTCTATTTCATCTTCCAAAATCTTAATCAACGGGTTGGAAGAAACATCTATTTCGGTCAAAGCAGTAGTCGAGTTCCAGATATTATCCGCATCCCTCCAGGTAGCACTAGTGAAAAGATTTATCAATCCTGAAGGTGTCTTTGAAGGAACCGTAACCCTGACAGCCCAATAGCATGTTTCATTAACGTACATATTGTCGCAATACTTAAAGTACTCTTGAGAACCATTATACAAGAATGCATAAGCAGTGTTTTCATAAATCGTCAGATTTACTTCGTATGCAGGTACTGGTCCCAGATTAGTGAAGTTGACAGAAAGATCAAAGGAATAAAATTGAGTCTGAGTTATGCCCCATGCTATTATAAAGTTAGGATCGTTCATGATTAAGCCTTCTGTCTTACCCCAAACACTAAAGTTGCCCGCAAAACTCGAATTCACGTTATATTCAGGTCCCTTATCCATTGCGATTATATTTACGTCGTGAATTCCACCAATCACTGGAGAATAAACACCGACATACTTCGTCAAAGTGACATTATCCATAAGTACTATAACATGAGTTCCGTTGGGTAGAGTGATGTTTGCCGATACGTTCTCTATTCCATAATCATCTGTGACAAAGGCTGTGATATTGGTACTGTTTAGGTTGGCTTCCAGACTTACATTAGGAATTATACTAGCATTGAAGATTTGTGGTTTAGTGACATCAGTTATCGTTATAGTCTTTGTGACATTCCAAATGTTAGCTTCGTATAACTTTGTTTGATTATCACTGATAGTACAGTTAAAATCTATAGGACCTTTGTCTTCTGGTGTCCATGTGTATCCGGCATAACCTACTCCTGGTTGTCCAAATTCTGTTCCGTTAGTCCAATAAGTTCCGTTATATATCCAACTTCCATCAATCTTGTAAGAGAAGTTAACGGCATAACCCGGAATACCGTTTAATGGTGGAGCAGTATCCTTGTCTACTACTTTACATGACACATAGAATGGATCAGACCAAGGGGTAGTCGATTCACTAGGTTCTGCCCATTCAACATTTGCTAAACCACTTATTGTTATATTTTTCCAGGTCTCACCTACATCATAGTAGTTTATGGTGATATTGACGGTTAGATTCTTATAACCCGTCGCAATACCTGATAGGGGCCATTGGGCCTGTACAAATGTCATTGTATCTGTAAATTCTGAACCATCTATATACCAGTATACACTCACATCATGTATCTCATTTCCATTCTCATCCCATAAGTCCCCTTTAAGATCTATATCTTCATCTTTATTCCAAGAGGTATCTACAGGTTGGGACATATTTAGAATCAATCCACCCTTTATCGTTATCACAGTCTGATTTGTCGTAGAGTTATCAGTGCCTGTTTTTGTTACATTTATATATATTGTATATGGACCTGGATTCACATCCTCTGAAGATGCATTGTATGTGATACTACACCATCCAGTCTGATTTGCTGTGCATGAGTCGATTAAAGAAGTGGAATTGTAGAACTTAACAGTACTAAAGTTGGCTGGCCCTATTTTTGAATCGAAAACGTAAATAGTTATGTTTGTTTTTGAAGGAGATTTGTAAGTCCCATTCCTGTATATCGTTGAGTTATCGACGATTATTTGTTTTATGAAAAGAGGTCTGTAGATATTCACTATACTCGTTTTGATAGGTGTTGAGGCATTGTAACAATTTCCACTTATACATTGAGCTTCAATGATACAAGACAAGTTGTGTGGGCCTGTTGTTTCTCCAGAAGTATACCAAGGTCTCCAAGCGTAAGTCCCGTCTGGTTCCACGCCTACATCATCAGTTCCGCCCTGTAAGTATTCACCGTCTTTGGTAAAGTTAACCCAAAAACCGATTAAATCTCCTGTTTCGTTTGCATCTCTTATGTAACATCTGACCTTCTTGTTTTCTCCTGCTGTGATGAGAGATCCGTTTACAGGAGTCATGTTATATATCTCACTCCAGCCATAGATCGTCACAGTAGTGCTATTGCTACCAAGATCGTAGTATTGTCTTGTTGTATTTACGTATATTGTTTCTGGACCAAGTTGGTAGAGATACGGAACTGTCCAAGTAGTATTATATCCTGTTGCTATTTGATACCAAGTTTGGTTGTACCAAGTAACCGTAGAGTCGTTCAAACTGACATTACAATCATCGTAGACAGTAGCATTAAAAGGATAAGTCAAATTTCTTGTTAAGATGAAACCTTGTGTTGGATTGTTGATATTAACGTACTGTTGTCCTATGACAGTAAGTTCAGTTTCACTACTGTTCAACAACTGATAGCATTCATCTAAAGATTCTCCCTTCCATTTCTGTATTCCAACAGTAGAAGTTTCGTTTGGATCATGATAGATTTGACAGTAACCATTGCTAGTAGTACAGTTGTAATAGATATCATAATCACTTCCATTCCTCGTAACCCATATCCTTCCTTTCGCTCCCGTTGGATTACCATCAAAATCGATATCGTTCATCAAGACTTCCAAGTATGCTAAGTTACTTCCCATCCTTCTTATCGTACTGTTACTCCTTGGTGTTGGGTTTAACGTGATGTTATCTCTTTCAAAAGTTATGTTTAGTATCTCTGTTCCTGTAGAGAAACCGTATTTATCTGTCATTGTAATATTGAAATAATTCACTGGTCCAGGACTCAATAAATCTTCACAGCTAAATCTCTCATAGAAATATTCCGTACTCCATGGAGGAGTAATGTTTCTAGAATCTACGAGTGTCCAATTGACCATATCGAAGCTTTTCCATAAAGTCAGATTGTTAACGTTAAGATCTTCATCATAAGGATCAACTTGGAATTGATATTTCTCTCCCCAACCTGCTTTTATACCCCCCTTTGTCAGATTTATAAAGAAGTTTTGTAATGAAGGTGTAGTTGCTAAATAGAAGGCGTCTATTTCTGTTGTCATCGAGGGAGCATAATACTCTTTGGTTGCGTACATCATAATATCCCATTTACCTAATGGGTTATGGGAATACCAAGTAGTGTTGTACCAACCATCTTCTTCTACCCATTCACCGCAATACCATCCTACATATTGTTTTCCAAGTGTATCTGCTGGTGTCCAATCTTGTGGCTGATTATGAAGTTTATACCATACTGTGGCATTTGGTATATAACCATAATAGGCAGTACAATCATCGCTCAAACTTCCATTGACAGGAACTTGATTACCTCTTAAAAATCCTTTGTCATTCAGCGGATATCTAACATCAGGTAACAATTCAGATTTAATCGTTAGAGTGAAATTAGTTGAATTTTGGTCGTTCCAACAAGAATCATTATAAACTCCACCTCTCCATTGATGAATGCCTACAGTATAATTGCAACCATTAGTTAAATACCCGGATGGAAGTTGTACCATGAAGGAATAATTCAAATAACTGTTTGCGTCTGTAGTTAAATCTTTTCTACCGGCATCCCAAGATTCATTATTAGAAGCGTTAGTAGTGACCCAGATGGCACCTTTTGCTCCTAAACCAACTGTTATATCTGGATTAGTCGCATCAGTTATCTTTAAACTTAATAATACTGAATTAGTACCATTTCTCCATACCCAGTCTCCATTACCTGCTGAAATTTGAATTGCTGCATTATCTCTAATTAATGAGAAATTCATTGGATCTGTCCATCTTACAAGGCCTCTATCATCAGTTGCACGGAACCTGAATTCGAGTGTTGGATAATTTTCAAAATCATTACAAGTGGATAAGGCAGCTGCAGATAATACAACCGTCTGATTCAATGGAGATATTAAGTTAGTTGAATTCTTTAACAATGTCGGATCAGTCCATGGTACAGCAGTTCCAAACGGTCTCACTCGAAGTTCTAATGTTTCATTATCTAAATCTTCATCTGTAACGTTTACGGAGAAGTAAAATCTTTCTCCCCAACCACCTGGGCTTGGAGTTACTGAGACGTTCTGGAGTATAGGTCTAGTCTGAATGTAAAAGTGATTTACCGTTGAGTTATATCCTGGATTGTAAAGATCTTTGGTAGAATTCATTATAGTCGTGTACCAACCTGCTTTCATGTCACTAGTATTCCCATCACATTTATAATGACCTGGCTGAAACTGGTCTTCATATACTGAAGTACATGTATAATTGATAACTGAAGTGTTATGTTTTAAAATGAAAGAAACATTTTCTCCAGAAAGCCATCCATCTATTAACCATCCACAATCAGTTGTTAAGTATCCAGAAACCGAGACATTCTCCTCTATCTTTGTTATATTGTTATTTAAAATTGGATCAATTGGTAGTTGTAAGTCACCTGATATTGTTGTGGTATAATTTTTCGGTGTCCAACTGTTGTTATAGCATATATCAGTTATTCTAGCTTTCCAATGCTGTGGTCCAACTTCATACTTGGGTGAGCAGTTGGGATTGAAATAGAAATTGAGATACCCAGAATTGTTTGTTTGAACAAGAGTACCATCATCATAAATACCCTTTGTAACATTAGGTGTCACATAGAATGTTGCATTAATTCCAAATCCAACGGATTGATTTCTGTCAGTGTCTTTTATTCCTAGAACCAGCAAAGTAGTCTGATCACCAGACCTATTGACTTCTGAGTAGTTACCATGAACATAGTAGATTATGGCAGCCTCTTGTGTTATGTTTGGCCCGGCTTGGTCAGGTGTTGTGTTGAATTTGTTCGTACCATCATCTAACTGGAACTTGTAGAGGTTATTCGTCCCTATATCATCACAATCGAAATTAGAAACAGTCAGAGTACAATTACCTTGTCCACCGTATATTATCGTACTGTTTTTCCATTCCCAGCCGGAGTTTGTCTTAACAAATAGGTCGCATGTAACATTGTCCTGTTGAGTATCGTATATGTCAACTTTGTATATGTAAGTGACACCCCAGCCATCTTCTTCTGGAGTAACAGAGAAATTGCCGTACTCAGGTGGTGTGTTATTCAGGTAAAACCAATCCTTCCAGATAGTTGTGTTTGAATAATAATCTCCTTTGCTAGCAATCATGCTAATGTTCCAGAAACCACCCATGTGGAAGGATGTATTCCAAGTACAGTTGTACCAACCATTGCCTTCATCGTTTATCGATCCTGTCTTGTTACAGTCTTCCCATACGCCAGTAGGGCTCTGTAGTTTTATTTGTACAGAAGCATTTGAAACTAATTCATCGTTCCACCAAGTACAATCAGTCGACAAGTTAACTTTAATCAGAATTTGATCTCCTACTACAAAAGTTTCATAATGGGTTTCGTTGCGGGTTGGTTGTTTAATGTAGTTTTTCAATTGTCCTTTTATATTTAAGGCATATTGTGCGGAAGAAGTGACATAACAATCCTCTCCATAAGTTTCGGCTGTCCAATTTAATTGCCCCACATTATAGGTGCAGTCTGGATCGAATCTGTATGTTAGATGACCCGTTGAGTTGGTTTCAGTCAAGTTTTCATAAAATCCTGTTCTGTTTTGTATCGTGAATCTTCCACTCACATTTTCCCCAACATAGTCATAGACGATCATATCATATACTCTAACAATCAAGTCTTCAAAATCGTCATATTCCCTGTCTATTTGAGCGTTATCGCCTGAATGTTCCTCAAATTCTACATTTCTTTTATAAATTTCAAACTGATTCTGATTGCTGTCATAAGCTCCATGTATATAATTATGAGTATCACTCGCATTGAATTTGAAGTGGTTTATACCAACGTCTATACATTCAGAAGTCCAATTGAATATAATATCTACTCCACTACCGTCTGTTGCTCCATATAAAGTCACATTATCTATTTGTCTCCAGTCTTCTGAAGGTCTTTTTAACCAGAAGTAGACCGTTGCGTTGTCGTCATCCAAGTCTCTGACAAATCCAGGTGGTTGACTACTGCTGAAAGTGAAGTTTGCACCCCAGTGGTAATTAAATGGAGATGGACTCACTTCACTAACTGATCCATTATTCTTGAAGGTTGGATCATCTGCTAGATAGAATGATAAATTTATTGTAGAGTTAGTAATGTTATAGAAAGATTTACTGGCTTGCATAGTTATATTGTGCCAGTTGTATGCCCAATCTGTTGTATCACTAGTTGGTATAGTATAGTTGTACCAACCATTTTGTTCGTTTATTGAATTATATGATTCAGTACCATCTACATAGAAAATAACATTAGAATCATTAACAAACCCGCATCCAGAATCATCCGTCACATTACCTCTTAATTCTATATCATTACCAATTTCGGCTGGAAATCCACCAGCAGTACCTAGACTCTTCAATGCCACATGTTGTATGGGTTTTTGAATGTTGGGTGTAAACTCTGATACAATCGTGACATTATATTCACTCGAATTAACGTATCTATAATCCTTCCATTTAGGATCTTCATTTAAACCTCCCTTCCATTTTTGCTTACCAACGCTGTAGTTACAGCCAGGGTTGAACCCTATATTAAAGTTACCTGAACCGTCAGTCGCATCAGTGCCCGCAAGCCTCCAAGATTGTGGATCAGATGCATTGGTTGTAACCCATATAAAAGCATCCTTAAAGGGTATTTGTTGCGATGGATTATCAGCATCTACAGCTCTCAATTCTAACGTAACACTACCACTAACTCTGTTAACAGTACTTTCATTACCTTGGACGTATATGAATTGAACATCATCTTTTTCAACAGTAAAGGTTATAATATTCGAAGTATCATTCCAAGCATCATCTTCAGATACAAAAAACTTCAATGACCAATTTCCGATTTCACTCGGTGCGCTGAAGATATCACCCTTATTAAAAGTAAATATTAAGTTTATTCCACTGCCTTGTTGACATGGAGGAGTAGTAATGGCTTCCCAATCAGTTTGTGTTGCGTTACCTGTGATTTGTTTATAGTATGCACAAACAGTCATCGTATCATAATCTTCATCAGTTGCATTAATTCTGAAACTAAAACTCTCGCCCCAACCTCCTATCGAAGGAATGGATTCTGGGTACTCTAAAACAGGTTCTGTTTCTATGAAGAATGATATATTCTGTCCTGCTAAATACTCGAAAGTTGTGTTCTTAGGATTATAATAAGTCTCGTTCGTGTAAACGCTTATGTTGTATCCTCTAGCTGGCATCACAAGGGGATATGAAGTATTGAAAGTACAGGTGTAGTTACCGGTTGATATGTTATTAATCGGAGAACAATAGAAAGTCTGGCTCGTATTCAAGGATGTCATCGATATGTTGATATTACTCACGTTAACCAATCGTGGGGGAGTACACTCGTCTGTCACATTAATTCTTATGGTTATGTTAGAACCTCTTAAGAATTCTTCTCCTTTCGGTATTTCTATTTGATTAAGTAAATCTCCTGTTATTTCCAAAGTGAAGTTAGTAGTTGTAGCGTTCTTATCTTGATAACAACCATCAGTCACACCAGCAACCCAGTATTGTTGACCAACCGTATAATCACAATCCGGATTAAAGTAATAACTTGCATTTCCTAACGAATCAGTTTTACTAACATTAGCAAATCTATAATTAACAGAATCGTTAGTGACCCAGAAGGACACGTTGACATTAGGTGCAGTAGACAGATTCTCATCATCATATACGTTGATGGCAAGTCTTCTTATCTGATTGTTCCCTGAACTTCTGTTCAGTTTGTAACCATTCCCTTCTATCAAGACTATTGTTATGTTGCTTTCAGTTGTGTTAGGCCCTTGTGTTTCATTCGTGTAATAAGTGTTAGCGGGCTCTCCGTTTTCAACCTTCCACTTGAACCATTTCATGTTGCTTCCATCTTGTTCCTCTATGTCACTACAGTCAAAGTCATGTACTATAACAAAGCAAGTATCTTGTGTTGGTGTCCCGAGGGTTCCTGTAGTTATGCAAGAATCTTTGTATTCCCAACTTGTTTTATTGTCTTTTGATATGAAAAGTGAGCAATTGATAGTATCTCCTTCCTCATCGTATATGTCTATAGTATAGTTGTAGTATCTGGTCCATCCTCCTACTTGGGGAGTAACTGAAACATTCTGACCTGTGGTGTTCAAGTTCTCTAGCCAGAACCTGTCTAAATAAACAGTAGAATTATCGTTGAAGTATTGCTTGCTCGAGTTAAGCCTGACATCCCACCATCCCTCTTCTTTACCAGTTGAATCCCAAGTACAGTTATACCAGCCGCTGTATTCGTTCACGATGTTAGTACAGTTCTCCCATTGGGTTCCAGTAAGACTGAATTCTATTGAATATTCAGAGGTGTTAACAACAGGATTCTCATCTTGTCTGAACCAAGAACAATCTGAAGATGTGTTAAACTTAGCATCTATTATTTGCGTTACATTGAATTTAGAACCGTTAAGAGGTAATTGTAGTTCGTTTTTCAATTGACCTTTAATATCGAAAGATCTATCAGCAAAATTCTCGTCGAAATAACATTCATCGTTGTAAACTCCTCCTCTCCATAGTTGAGTGCCAACTCCGTAACTACAGTTAGGATCAAAGTCATAGTTGACATAGCCAGATGCGTTTGTCGTTGTCCCATTACCTGCATCCCAGCTGCTTGGGTCTGAGGCATTAGTGGTGAACCACAAAGAGGCATTTCTATTTGCTAGTAGGTAAGTATTGTTATCCGTATCCTGAATTCTGAATATAAACAATCCTGCTCCAATTTCCCTGTTCACATTGAATGGTTCTTGTATTGCTGCAGTGGGGAGTGAGACATCATCCTTTGTGATAGTAAGACTGGAACTCGTAGTGTTATTGTAAGTCCAGACATCAGTAACATTCCACTTGCAATCTCTATCACCTATGTGAGAGCAGTTGAAATCATGTTGAATGAAGCTTATCTGTCTTTGACTGGAACAATCTTGATAATCCGTGAGTGGACCTGGACATGTAGTTGAATTGACTAGTTCATAACCAGAACCAAAGTCGATGTACAGGTTGATGTTCATTACTTCTATACCTGAAAAGTCTGATGCACCTTCGTCCTCATCTAGGACGTTGGCGGTGAAGGTGTAAATCTCCCCCCATCCACCAGGATTGAGACCATCACTCGTTGTGTAGGGTGGACTGGGTAAGGATAATTGTGGGTTTGTTCCTAGGATTGTCGAGTTAATCTCTGTTATAATATCAGAATCATTGTAATATTGTTCTGAAGCTTGCATAGTAGTGTTCCAATAACCGTATATCCATGTGTTATCAGAATCGACAGAACAGTTGTAGTAACCGCTTCCCTCCTCATTGACTGAAGAACATTGTTTTTGTTGGCTAATTCTTACTTCGTAAAAGTCTATGGTATCGACGTTGCTGACTCCGCCACAATCGTCAGTCACGTTACCTCTTATCAGAATCGGATCTACGCCTCTCCTGAAGGTTTGATTCTTTGGTTGAATTATGTTGACTTGTAAAGCTTGAGTGAACAGAGTGATGTTGAAGTCATAACCGTAAGTATCACTCGAATTAGTTTGTTTGTAGCAACTGGTTGGACCTGAACCGAATTCAACCCTCCATTTTAATGGACCGATACCATAATTACACCTATCAGAATCAGGAAATTCATCATTCAGGTAACCACTGCTTTCAGCATTGGCATATTCTTTGTCCAAGACGAAACTGTCAGTATCGTAAGGATCAGTAGTGACGAAGAACTTGTAGGGTCCTGCCTCACCACCAGTCAATGCTTGATTCATATCTGTATCATAAACTCTGACTCGTAATGTAACGTTATCTGGGTTTGGAGCAAGACTCCTGTTCAGGTATTGATTGTTGCCTGCGATAAAAGTGATGTTGATATCATTCCTTTCAATAGTAAGACTGTTGTTATTGCTTTCTCCATTATCATCTCTAACAGCTGAAGCCCAATCATCAGTTGCGTTGAACATGTATTCCCAGATTTGATCTTGATTTCCTGATGCTAGGTCACTGCAATCGAATGCTCTCTCAAAGTTGAGTACTTCGCTGACAGTCCCAGAAGATTTTGTTTGATACGATCCAAACTGATTCCATGTTGCATCTCCTTGTTTCCTCCTCCACAACCAGACTCTAACATCATCCTGATCTTCATCTGTAACATTTACTGAAAACCTGTACCATTCGCCCCATCCTCCCTGTGTTATATTGACAGTAGCATTAGTTAATACAGGAGTAGTTTCGATCCAGAAAGCATCGCTTTCAGTAGTATCGCCTTTGTTGAAAAATTGTTTTGAGGTGTTAATTTTCATATCGTAATACCTTGGTGGCATTACTGTTGGAGAAGACGTATTGAATGTACAATTATACCAACCGGTCTGATTACTCATTATTGGGGAGCAAGAAAACTCCTTGGAAGTATCAACATGAATAGAAGTTAAGTTTATGGTATCCACGTCTATTGCCGAAGAACAGTCACCACTTAAGTTAGCTATGATTGTTACATTATTTCCTCTCCAATATTCAGCTCCAGAAATTGGTTTTTGTAGGGTATGGTAAAGACTTCCATAGATCGTCAAGTTGAAAATTTCTGATTCGTTTGCATAGTAACAACTATCTTCCGGGACGTAGGCTGTCCAATTCTGTATACCTGCATCATAAGTACAATTCGGAGTAAATGATAATGACGCGTTTCCTGATGACGTAGAAGAAAAACCTTGAGTGATATAATCTGTGCCATTTGTGGTAATGTTATAATAAACGGTCGTGGCAGGATCTATACCCATGTTCCTGACTGTATCATTTACAAAAATTTTCAAGTCGATTGATCCTAAAGTCCTGTTGACTGATTTATCATGGCCAAAAACATGAATCATTTCAATAGTATCCTTTGTCACGTTGGGTCCTTGTTTTTCTGTCGTATTAGCTGCTGGATTCATGTGGTCATATAACTCAAACTTGAAGTAGTTGTCATAGCTTCCATCATCTACGTAATCACAACCCAAGTCTACCAAGAAGCTACATAAACCAGTACCACTTATGTTCATGGAATCTACGTAATCCCAACTCGTCATCCCATCTTTAGATGTGTACAAAGAACAGGTCACATTGTCGTCATCGCTATCTGAGACATTAACTGAGAAATTATAAGAAATACCCCAAGAGCCAGAGGGCGGTGTAACGTTTAAGTCAGAACCTTGTGGTGGATAATTAATTAATTCAAAACGATCAACATACACAGTTGTGTTCGGGTTGAAGTATTGTTTACTCGTATTCAATTCTATATCCCACCATCCTGGAGTCTTCAGTGAACTGTCCCAAGTACAATTATACCAGCCGCTGTATTCGTTCACGATGTTAGTACAGTTCTCCCACGAACTCCCTGTTAGACTTACTTCAATAGAATACTTCGTTGCATTAATTACAGGTGTTTCATCCTCTCTTCCTGGTTCTCCAGTACAATCTGAGCTTGAATTAAATCTAATATCTATAAGAGTTCCTGTTCCATATGAAGATCCGTTTGTCGGTAGTTGGAGTAAGTTCTTCAGTTGACCGTAGATTTCAAGTGTAGAAGAGGCGTTCTGTATATTCACATAGCACTTATCGTTACTAGAACCTGCTTTCCAAGTTTGTTCACCAACAGAATAATTACAGTCAGGGTTAAAATCGAATAATGCTATGCCAGATGGGTTTGTCTGATTCAAATGTCCAGAATCATAACTGCTTGAATCACTGGAATTAGTGGTAACCCAGAAACTCACGTTTGTTCCACTACCCACATATTCATCAATGTCCCTATCACGAATTCTAACCTTTAGAATTGCTGTATAAGGATCAGTCCTGTTAACTGTATCATCGGATAGTTGGTATGATGCCCAGGCTTCATCACCTATTATTGTGAATGGTATTGTTGCTGTTTCATTGGTTTTCTGGTAGACATCTGTTGCATTGAACTTGAAACTTCTGCTTCCTATGTCATCACAAGTAAAGTTATGACCTTGGAAATACACAGTCCTTCCACTGCTTAATGGCGATGGACATAGATCATCATTAGGACAAACAGTTGAGTTGAGTAATTCATATCCATTCCCAAGATCAACCCATAAGCTTACGTTAACCTCGTCTCCAGAGTCTAAATCTTGGATGGTAACCCAGAAACTCCATTTTTCTCCCCAACCCCCATCACTAGATGCTTGTTTGGATGATGAAGAATATTGTGAACTCGTTAATCTAGGTCTATCTACTAATCTAAATGCCTTAGTTTCTAGGTAAGTTTCTGAGTCGTTATAATATTGTTTGGTTGAATTAACAGTAATATTATACAGACCAAGTGGGAAGGTTGAATGATTTGCTGCAAGGATTGTACAATTATAGACACCTGAAGATTCTTCATAAAGTTGATACTCAGATGATTCTGGAGATAGAGTGCATCTCGCTCTTACAGTTCCTCCTCTAATAACTTCCACTGTGACACTATCAGCACTCATCAAACCACAATCATCGCTAACGTTAATTTTTACAGTTAGATCTTCTATACCCCTTGAAACATTCACTTGCTTCATTGGTTGAATAATTCTTGTCGTTAATACCTCAGTTACTACGGTATAGTTGACTTCTGTTGAATTAGTGTCAAAGTAAGGCATACCTGGCTCGTCCGCTTCAATAACACCTGAAATCCATTTTTGTGGTCCAACATCCCAAGAACAGTTTATTTGTGGAGAATAACTAACATTGCCACCTTCAGCTGGAAATGTTCTTCCATGATAAAGATAATTATTACCATCCCAAGTGAGATACCATCTTACCCATTTATCTTCTAGAAGCTCAGGTGGTATCTTATCAGTGTCTTTAACTCTGACGACTAAATTCAAGTAATCACTTGCTGATCTATTAACTACAACTTTGTTGCCTTCTAAAACTTCTATTGTTAGATTATTCTTTTCTACGGTGAAGGGTTGTGGAACAGTTTCATTCTTATCCCATGAATCGCCATCTTGATCTGTCACGTTGAACTTGAATAAGTGTGGTCCGATATCGCTTGTCAAAAATGCAGGTGATGAAATCACAAATGTAACGGTAGTGTTGATTCCCTGAACAGTGTCGTTACAAGTTCCTTTTTTCGACCAACCTGAGCTTGTGTTATAATAAAGACATACACTCAATGTATCATAGTCTTCATCTGTTGCGTTGACTTTAAACGTCCATCTCTCACCCCAGCCTCCGGAATTACAGCCTCCTCCACTGGTGTTCACTGAAGGTTCTGTCAACACAGGTCTTGTTTCTATGAAGAACCCTGCATTATCGTATGCTTCAGTGGCTGAAGCGTTGTTATAGTCCTCTTTAGAAGCATTGAAAGTCACGTTATATCCTTGGGTTGTTTTATTGTTTGTGTCAAAAGTACAGTTGTAAGTTCCGTTGTTCTCGTTAAGTATTGAGCAATAGAAAGGTTGCCCGGTCTGTTGAGATATAGCAGAGATGTTTACAATAACACTTTCATTCATAGTCTCGATAGAACAATCACTCGTCACATCTCCTCTCAGAGTAACGTTTTGTTCCCCTCTCAGATATTTCTCTCCATTGGGTTGCGTGATAGAATTCGTCAATGTTCCAAAAATATTTAAAGTGAAGTTAGTAGTTGTAGCGTTCTTATCTTGATAACAACCATCAGTAACCCCAGCGATCCAATATTGTTGTCCAGTGGAATAATTACAGTCTGGTGGGAAATCGTACAAAGCTATTCCATCAATTCCTGTTTGATTTTTATGACCTGAATCGTAAACGTCAGTACGATTAGTTATCCAGAAAGTTGTATTTACGTTGTCAACGTTACAAGTGTTTTTCTCTTCATCACATACTTGTACTATTAAGGGTTTACTCTCATAGTTTCTGTCTATGCTAATCCCATCACCAGAAACCAATGTGACGTTTACGATCGATTCATTCAGATAAGGTCCAGGTATTATCGTCGTGTTAAACTTGTTAGTTCCATCATTTATCTGGAATGTGTAGTTGGTTAAGGTAGATACGTCGGCACATTTAAAGTCATCGACGATTATAGAACACGTTCCAATACCAGATATAGTATCATTACCTTTCTCTGTCCAACTATTAGCGTTATCTGTTGATACGAAAAGGGTACAGTTGACTTCATCTGTTTCAGGATCGGATATATCCACAGTGTAATTAAAGAATCTGGACCAACCAGCTGATTGAGGATTGACTGACATATTCTCTGCTGTCGTGTTCAAGTTCTCTAACCAGAACCAATCTGAATAAGTTGTTGTGTTGTCATTATAATTTGATTCTGTTGATTCTAACTTTATGCTATAATTTCCTTCTGGTTTATCTGTAGAATCCCAAGTACAGTTGTAGTAGCCTGTGCCAGAATCATCTGGGTCACAAGGATATTCATCACTATTATGAATCAAGGTAATAGAAGTTGAATCAGCATTACTGATTAATTCTTCGTTAGAACAATCAGTGTATATGCTAAAGTTTATTGGTATCTTTTGTGTTACGTTGAATTTAGGTTGTTCTCCACCTGCCCATTCTGGTTCTGTCAAATTGTCCTTTAATTGTCCGTAAATTGTGAAGGAATAGGTAGTATAGGTCGATGTTGAGTTGTCTTTATAACAGGAGTTATCATGCATTGATAGGTACCAGTATTGTAATCCAACGCCATAAGTACAATTAGGATCTAAGTCATTCCGTATGTGACCTGTAGTATTTGTATCGTTATCGTATGTATCATAGTTTACTTGATCATATTGGAATCCAAAGGTTCCGTTCAAACCAGAACCGACCCAATCACCATAATCAGTATCTCTTATTCTAAAGAGAAATCTTCCAGTTGTAGAGCCTTCCCTATCTATGTAAGTTGATGATTCGAGTTTGATAAGACTTATGTTATCCTTTTCTAACGTGAAGTTTTCAGTTGAAGTTTCGTTTACAAATCCCAATCCATCTTCAGCTCTGAATTTATAGAATATTATATGGCTCTCATTCCCATAATAATCAATACAGTCAAAAACATTGTAGAATTTAACTTCTATCCAAGTTCCACTGCTCTTGTTTTCTGAATAGACATAATACCAAGGTCCACTTGGAGAATATGCCTTCCAAAGGCTGACGTTAGCTGTATTTGCTGGATATTCTGTATCTGTATCCTTAAAGCTCACATTAAAAGTGAAGTTATAACCCCATCCTTCTTGTTGAGGATCAACGTAAGCATTCTCTATTTCTGGCACTCTTCCTAGTCTGAATTTGTTGATTTCTGTTACGTTAGAACTGTTGTAATAATTCTTCGTCGAGTTCATCGATATATTGTACCAACCAAGGAAGAAACCACCAGAGTTCCATGATGTTGTGTAAGTTCCATTGTTCCAATCTATAGCAGGATCATCCTCTGGTATGTATTTGTTCCCTGATTTCACAGCCCTGAATTTCACAGTTGCTCCCAGTACAACTTCACATTCGTCTCTAACTTCACCAGATATATTGACTAAAGTACCTTCGGGATACGCTTGTCCGTTCGGGAATGTTACGTTGCTTGAGAGTATCGAAAAGATATAAAGGTTCAAGAATTGAGTCGAATTGCCAGCATAATACCAATCATGTTCATTTGTACCAGCCTTCCATTTTTGTTCACCTGTTTGATATGTACAGGTTGCATTAAATGAGAGATTCAAGTAACTATTGACCAATGAAACAGATATTGCAGGGCCATAATTATTATCGTCAGTAGTTACCCAAAATTTTCCATTTGGCACTGGAATGGGATTATTGTCAACACTATCCTGCACTTGTAAAGTGAGTATCGTCCTATTATCTCCTATTCTACTAACGTTCGTATTATTACCAATCGTGTATACAAATTTAACGGTTCTCTTAGTCACGTTCAAGGTATGAATAGATGTTTCATCTGTTTGATTGTAATCGTCTGTTACATTGAATTTCCACTCCCATATTCCAATATCACCTTGAGCGTATGTCTTTTGGAAGTTAAGAGTTTCATTTACTGAGTCAGTACGAGTCTGCCAACCAACAAAATACCATTGCGTCGTACCTTGCTTTCTATGCCATAGTGTCACATTAACATAATCATCATCATCAGTTATGTTAACGTAAAAGGAACGTGCTTCGGTCTGATGCCAATATTTTTCTTCTGGTGTTACATACTCTCCATCCAATATCGGCGGAACTTCTACAAAGAATGCGTTTGTTTTAGTCTCATTATCTACATTATACAATCCTCTCTCAGAATTCATCGTAACATTATAATCTCCACCCGGACTATTAGTTACATTCCATGTACAATTGTACCAGCCAGAACCAAAGACTATATCAGTACAGAGGTCTTCAAAGCCGTCGTGTTTTATTTTAAAGGAGACTGTAGCATCATCTATTACATTTCCACATTCATCAGTCATGTTGCTTACTATAGTGATATTCTGACTCTGATTGTAGTATTCTCCTTTAGGTTCAATGATCGTGTTATTTAACCAGCCAGTTACGTTGATAATATAATTCTGCGTAGAATTTGTGTTGACATAACAATAGTCATCATGCGTTCCTCCAATCCAATACTGCCAACCAACAGAGTAACTACAGTTAGGTTTGAATGAATAGATTAGGTATCCATTTTTATCTGTTTCATTACTCCAACCCGAATCAAAGTTTGTTTTATCAGTGGTAATCCAGATCTTTGCTTGAGTATTTGGGAAGACTAATGATTGATTATCTGTATCGTTTATTCTCACTTTAAGTTGTACATATCCAAACCTGTTGACATACGTTTTGTTCTGAGTTATGAATTCTATCAAGACATCGTCCTTATCCAGAGTGAAATTAAACGAAGGTCTATTAGTTTCATTGTGTGAATCTGTTGCATTGAACTTAAAGAAGTATTCAGGCATATCGCTACAGTTGAACTCATCATAGTAAAAAGATAATTCAGTCTTTACACCACAATGCTCACATATCGAATAGTTGACAAAATTCCAAGTTTGATTGTTTGGAGATAACCAGAAACTTACGTTGACATCTTCTCCGTCGACATCACTAACATTAATCTTAAACGTGAATTTTTCTCCCCAGCCCCAGTCATCTTCTGGCAAAACAGTTTCATTCTCTAGAACAGGAGGAGAGTATTCGTAAGATATCAATTTGAATACATGGTTAATGACTCTACTACCGTTATTATAGAATGTGATGTTAGATGCATTCATTTCTACGTTATACCAGCCTAGAGAAGCGCCAGTAGAGTTCCAAGTACAACTATAAGTCCCGTTGTTCCAATCTGTTACGTTATTACAAGGATATTTACTACCTGTCGATTCACTTATCATCGTGAAGTTAATCAAAGCCTGAGAAATATTCTCGACTAGACATTCATCTTTAACTATGCCAGATATGTTTACTAACCATGTTTCTTGATATTCTTCGCCTTCTGGACGGGTAACATTTACGTATAAATCTCCTATTATAGTGAAATTAAACACAGATGAATTGCCTGACTTGAAACAAGAATCTCCAATACTGTAACCAAACCATTTTTGTTTCATTGCTTTGTAATATGGACTGCATTGAGGATTAAAGTGATAAACTACATAGCCACTTGAATTGGTCTCATTTTGTCCTATATATCTATACTCAGTTCCATTCCATGTAACATTGAATTTTATTTTTGGGACTTCATATGTGCCCTCATAAGCAGGCAATCCACTGCTTGTGTCATTGATGTAAAAGACAAATTTAGTAGTGTTTGTTCCGGTTCTGTTGACTTGGGTCTCATTTCCAGCAACATAAATGAATTCAATACTATCTTTTTCTATGTAGTGAGAAATATTGTTTGTCTCAGAATAGGCTTGACCATTGGGCTCGCTAGCATTAAATCTGAAATACATGTATTGATTTGCCTTACTACAATCGTAGCTATTCGTGAAATTGACTAATTCGCCAGTTGGGATAGGTACATATCTGCATTCAGTAATCGTATAAGGTCCAAGAGCTGATGTGGCTTCTAATAAACAAACATTTACACCAATATAATGATTAACAATAACTGTAAAATTGAATGTGCTTCCCCATCCTCCAGGATCTGGATCAACACTAGGATTAGATAAATACACAGGTGAAGTTAAGAAGAAAGTATAGTTTCTTGTATATTTGCCATCGTTATAATAAGTTCTATTAGATTCCATCGTGATGTTATACCAACCAGCTGGTTTATTCGTCGAGTCCCAAGTACAATTATACCAACCATTTCCTTCAGACCATTCTGCATTATCTGTTTCATTACAATTATAACTACCTGAAGCTGAGAATATAACATAGTTTATAGTTGCATCACTCACTGGGTTACCACAATCATCAGTTATGTTACCTATTATGTTTATTGTCTCTCCTTCTGTATAGTTTGTTGAACCGTTTGGCATTACCACGTAATTATTTAAGTCACCATAGATTGTGATCTGGAAATTCTCTGAACTGTTGTCCTTCCAATAAGGATCATTCATGCTAGACATGTTCCAGTATCTTAGGCCAGGCTCATACAAACAAGAAGCGTTAAATAGTTTATAATAATGCGTGGCATTCTTCTCTTCCTGTTCTTCCAACCATGTTGTGGCATTGGCCATAACCCACAAGTAAAAGTTATCGTTTGAAATGTTCGTTGTATAACTCTTGTTGTCCCTATCCCAAACTCTAACTGAAAGCGTGACAGTATTGTTGGGTTGTGAATCTGACCTGTTAACATCAGCATTATTGCCCTCTCCCAGAAAGATTGAGATATCATTTCTTTCTACTGTAAAGTTCATTATTGCTCCGTAAACCGATTCTGTATCGTTAGAAAAACTTGCGGAATCATTCGCAATGAACCTGAACCTCCAGATATCTACATTGTATCTAGTGAAGTTGTAACTGAAGTTCATCAGATAATCGTTACAATTAATACAACTATCCCATGAAACTTCGAACCATTGATTTGAAGTGAAGTTCTTGAGTAAGAAAGTTACGTTAACGTAGTTGTTGTCTGTATCATTTACTTTAATAGTGAAATTGAGTGGAGATTCACTCCAGCCACCTGGATTGGGTACAACAGTTGGGTTATTCAATTGAGGAACTGTTCCTAAGAAGAATACACTCGATGTAGTAGTATGGTTTTCGTTATAATTGGGCTCGTTCACATAAATAGAGACATCATACCATCCAAGTGGTAGATTGCCTGTAGGACAATCATAGTCATAATATCCATTCCCTTTATCATTCGCACCTCCAGAAGAAGGACACCTATAAGTCTGACCAGTTTCTACATGGGTGAGGTTGAAGTAAATAGTATCCGCTCCAGCAAATAAGTTCCCACAATCATCCCTTATTGAAGTATTCATTACCACATTACTTTCTTTTGTATAGTTTTGATTTCCATCAGGGGTTATTAACGTACTCCTTAAGTCTCCTACTAAGGTGAAATAAATTTCATCTGTAACGTTGCTCTTATAACAATCATCATCTGTATCTCCTTTCCATTTATGTGTACCAAGAACATATTGACCTGCACACCCCCAGTTTGTTTGAGCCATCGTTCTGTTGAGATGACCTGTTACATTGATTGGTCCATCATATCCACCCAAATCCCAAGTAAATGTGGCATCGGTTGTTATCCAGATCTTACCTGTTCTTCCTTCGGGATAACTTTGGTTATCCGTATCATAAATCTGTATGGTAAACAGAGTGGAACCAGATCTGTTTACTTCAGCATTTGGTGCAGGTGTAATGTTGAAGATAGAAACATCCTCCTCCTCAACAGTGAAAGATTCTACAGTTGTTTCACTAGAATCCCCATAAGTGTCAGTTGCATTGAATTTAAATTGAACCGTTCCAGTTTCACCCGGACAGGTGTACGTTCTATTCCATCTGAATTCCGTTTTGTTACAATTCGTGCAGTTGTATTCTGTAGGAGGTATCTCAGCCCATGCTCCAGCACCTACTCTTTCCCACAAGTGTACTTCAACTGTATCATTTGTGACGTCTGTGACATTAACACTGAAGTTGAACAATGCAGTCCAACCCTCAGCTGTAGGAACTACACCATATTCTTCAAGTATAGGAGGATTTGAGAGATAGAATGTATTTGGTTGATATCTATAGGTAAAGTTCTCATAGTAATAAGACTCATTGGAAGTCATTGATACGTTATACCAACCACTAGGTGCATCTGTAGAGTCCCATGTACACTTATAAACGTTTGATCCTACTCTTGTTATATCAGTGCATGAATCTTTGAAGTTCCAATAATCGTTAGTTAGATTAAACCAGACTTTACTATCATCAATAGTAAACGCTTCTCCACAGTCATTTTCTAGAAATCCTTGGAAAAGTATTCCTTCTCCTGAAGTAAAATTTTCTGTACCATCTGGTTTATCCAATGTTAATTCTATATCACCCCAAACGAACAGGTTTCTTGGTAGGAATGTAGATGTATCGTTCTGGAAATAGCAACCTAATTCTGAATCATTTATCTGAGCCTTCCATTGCTGTTCACCAACTTGGAATTTGGGTGAACCACTGTATTCACCTAAGCAAGTGGCGTTAAAGGAGAGGTTGGCATAACCAGAAGGATCTGTCAGAACAATAAAGTTGCTATCTTCGTAGTATGTAGTATTATCATAGGTCACCGAATATTTTATTGGGAAGCTTGATAAAACAGTTCCGTTGATATCCACTGCATGAAAAATCAACAATGTTGTCTGGTCTCCAGACCTGTTTGCTGTTGAACCTTGACCAATGTAATAATCTAGTAAAACAGTATCCTTTGTTATTTCAAAGCTCTGTGGTTCGGTGCAATTGGTCGTGAGATTATAGTTAGTGGTATTGAAGAAGAAGTATTTCGAATCATCGACATCTCCACATCCAAAGTATTTGGTGAAGTTTAACTGCTGCCAGCCTCCTGGTGTGATGTTGTATTGACCCTGTCCTATTAGAGACCATGGGCCTGTAGAATCAGGTCCAGTCCATAGGAAGACTGTCACGTTGTCAACACCAGTCGTGTTCACAGTAACATTAAAAGTGAAAGCAGTTCCTCCCCACTGTCCTGAAGGAGGATTTTGATTGACATTCTCCAAGAATATCCTTATATCACTCAACAATACATTGAAGCTATCAGTACCGAGTG